>ENA-UONV01001662-UONV01001662.1-human-gut-metagenome-genome-assembly--contig:-CS4-NODE-1662-length-18642-cov-4.712810_pt1 | contig 18642 bp, 12 predicted proteins | sample MGYA00242461_ERZ724008 | MGnify/ENA metagenome assembly ERZ724008 | reverse complement strand
AATTGGTTAATTCTTTTGTTTTTTGCATTGTCTACTTGACAGGGGGCATATTAATCATGGATTTTGCGACGATTTTTTGTACAATCTATAACGGCGAATAATATTAGTCTTTCAGACCGTTGATTTCCAACCATTCGGCAATATCATCCGGCAGGCTGCTTCCTCCGGAATAATGCACCGACAGTCCCTCGCCAAGCTCGGCGTTTGGCGCAAGCTTTGCTATCGCCGTAAGGCTCTGCCCGAAGCGCCCGCCGCCGTGAGAGCAGAACGGAACAATTGTCTTTCCTGAAAAGTCGTATTCTTCAAGGAACGAAGCGATTGGCATGGGAATTGAAGCCCACCAGTTGGGGTAGCCGATAATCACAATATCATACTGCTCCATATTTTCAACTGAGCCTGAGATCGCCGGACGCGCGTCTGGGTCGTCCATTTCAACCGATGAGCGGCTGTCAGAGTCGCCGTAGTCTAAATCTTCGGCTGTATAGGGTTTTTCCGGCTGAATTTCGTAAAGGTCTGCGCCCGTGGCGTCTGCGGCATACTCAGCTAACTTCTCAGTTGTTCCTGTTGCGGAGAAATATGCCACCAGCACCTTGACGTCATCCTCTTCCGGTGCTTCTGTGGCTGCCGGTTCTGTTGCGGGAGTGTCCTGCTCTTCGGTCGATTCCGTTGCAGGGGAGTTTGCTTCCTCGGCTGGCTCCGTTGCTTCGGTGTTCGGGATATTGTCCGTTTGCTCCTGTTGTGAAGCTGTTGTTTCCGGCGTATCGGGGGTTACGTCTGCTCTCTGATTTACAGGGGAAGAACCGCAGGCTACTAGGCAGAACAGCAGTGCAATTGTGCAGACAATCCAATAATTTTACTAAGTTTTTTCAGGGTATAAATCCTCCTGAAAGTTTATATAATCTGATTTATCGGGATTCCGTTTCTGTGGGCGAATCCTCTGCCCACACGGTTTTTGCCAGATTAAACACCGCCCACGCCTTCGGCCATCCGGCATAAAAAGCCACATGGGTAACTATGGCAGCAATTTCAGCCTTAGTAACGCCGTGAGCCTTGGCGTTTTGCAGATGATAGACAAGCGAGCTGTCCGTAATGCCCGAAGCCATCAACGCAACCACGGTGACAATGCATCGGGTTTTCAGGTCAATGTCCTGATTATTCCAGTTCTCCCCGAACAGTACATCGTCGTTGTAATGCGCGAAGTCCGGTGCGAAATCGCCAAGCTGATTTCTGCCAGCTGTCTGTGTGATTTTTTCCATAATCCTTACCTCCTAAATAAATTTTTCATACCACATTTCCGGCTTTTTGCTTGCCGTTCTGCGCCATCACGCCGACAAGAGCGTGAGGCACATATAATTCTTCAAGATAGTCAATCTCGTCCTGCGTAAGCTCCAGATCCACCGCTTTTGCAGCACCATCCACATGGGAAAGCTTAGTTGCTCCCACCACAGGAGCCGTCACCTTTGTAAGAAGCCACGCAAGCGAAATTTCCGTCATGGAGACGCCGCGTTTGTCCGCAAGCTCCGCCACCCGCGCGATTATCTTTCCGTCCGCTTCGGCGGTCGAATCGTATTTGAACTTGGCATATGAATCCTCTTGCAGCCGTTTGGATGTCTCGCCGGGACGCTTGGAGAGCCTTCCACCTGCAAGTGCGCTGTAGGGCGTCATTGCGATATTCTGGTCGGCGCAGAAAGGAGCCATCTCCCGCTCTTCCTCGCGGGCAATCAGGTTATAATGCCCCTGAACGGACACGAACTCTGCCAAGCCGTGTTCTTTTGCATAAAAATTAGCTTTTGCAAGCTGCCGCGCAAAGCAGTTGGATATGCCGATATAGCGGGCTTCCCCTGCCTTTACAACGTTATTCAGCCCCTCCATGATCTCCTCCATCGGGGTGTGGTAGTCCCACATATGATAGATGTAGAGGTCAACATAGTCCATGCCGAGGTTTTTCAGGCTTTGGTTAAGATAGTTTTCAATATGCTTCTGTCCGCTGACTCCTGAATCTATTTCCTGCTGCGTGCGTGGAGTGAATTTTGTAGCTATAACATAATCATCCTGCTTGGCAAAATCCCGCAGAGCCTTTCCTACAAATTGCTCGCTGGTGCCGTTTTGATAGACAATGGCAGTATCATAGATATTAATGCCAAGCTTCAAACCGTGCTTTATAATTTCTCTTGTCTGAGCTTCATCCACCGTCCAGCTGTGCTGACCTGTGGCAGCGTTTCCGAACCCCATGCAGCCCATGCAGATGCGGGAGACGGTCAGATCCGATTTTCCTAATTTGGTGTATTTCATGCTTTACCCTCTTAACAGTTCAACAGCCTTCTTACGCAGCTGTAGGTAATCTCATAGATGGTCATAAAAACATAGTTGACTTTTGCTTCTTCCATTGCAATCCGCTGTTTTTCGGTGACGAATGTATATGGATATATGCCGAACATAAACGGGAAAAAGATATATATAAAATTCTGCTTTTCCAAAGCGGCCATATCGGGAAAATACTTGTCAAGGCACATCATGACCGTTCTTAGAGACTCCCCATATACCACCTTGAACTCTGCCAGATGCTCCGCACGGCTGCCGGTTTCCATGTCGTAGTGGTTCATGGACAGAATCTTTAATAGCTGAGGACGCTCCTCCAACGAGCGCGCAAGCATATCGGCAAATTCATCCTTGCTCATTTGCTCGTGCCGCTCCATCTCTTTTTTAAGATAGGATATCCACAGCTCGTACTCGCGCTTTAACAGCGAAAGGAAGATTTCCTCCTTCGTCTGAAAGTAGTTGTAGATGGAAGTGCGGGTAAAGCTGGTTACATTCCCGATTTCCTTGATTGTGATTTCTTTAAAGCTCATGGTCTTGTAAAGCTCCTCGCAGGCGTCGATGATCTCCTCCCTGCGGGCATTAGTTAATTCGGGCGATCCTTTTGGCATGGACGCATCTCCTTATTTCATCAACGTTTTTTGAAAGACAGACATATGGCGATTACAGTTACCAATGTAGTGTAAAGCGCAAGTAATGCTCCGATATTTTTCTTCATTGGTTAATTGCCTCCTGACTCACTCATTCATGCTGACACAGTGTCAATATAAGCGTTATAGCATTATACTGACACCGTGTCAATATATTTGACCAAGGAAATACAAATTTTACATTTGAGCAGTATTTTCCGCGTTGTGAATTTACAATAAAGCACAACAGGAGACGATTTTTTCTCAGCAAAGCCGGAGCATAAACACAAAAGACCTATTGAAAAAGCCGGCAAACCACCGGCTTTTTCAATAGGCTAAACACCCGATAAAATGATTTTTGTATTATAAGCTGTATATTGCTAACTCTTTTTACTGCCCGGATTTATTATACAACTTTCATTTATGTTTTTTGCGCAATGCAGCTCTTCTGACAATTATCAGCAAGATAACGCCCGCAATAACCACTGCAGCCAATATTATAGCGATTAATTTGAGATTAAGCGGCTCGTCTCCGACATCAACCTCAGCCGCCGCTATAAGGTTTTTAAGCGAAGTCTCGGCATTTGTCAGGACAACTATATCATCTCCCGATATATCCATAGTCAGAACCTCGTCGGAAAGCGCCCTTGACTCATCTAAAGCAGTAGCCAAGGCTTTTGAAAGCTTTTTGCGGTCGAGCTTTTCAATATCACCGGTCAATTCGGAAATGCTGTCTTTATATTCGGCGACAGTTCTTGAACGGCGTATGATGATGTAGTTCAGATTGATAGTAGAGTTTTCTGCGGGCAAAGGTCTTCTGAGATTTATGGTAAGGAATCCGTCGGAATCTGCCGCCACAGTATCGGTAACTACCGTGTGACCTCCCTCCGCAACGAATACATTCTCTTTAATCACGCTGAAAGCTTGTGACTGAGACTTATTGCCGTTTTTCAGCTGAACCTCCGACAAATAATTTGCATAGACATTTACTCCGCTTGAGTTGCCCCAGATGTTGCCAAGACCTACCTCAACATCATACAGTTCATCTGGCTCAAGCTCGAACTTGTAGTCGACATAAATTTCGCCTATCTCTTTCAGAATTTCATCCGAGCCGTCCTGACCGTCTGCATATCTGAAGGTTGCATTGGTGTCCTTTGTGTCCTCGGTGCCATTTCCGATATATGGGCGTGTCCACTTTGTAAATGCGCCCTCGGAGTCGCCGGAATAGTTAAGCTTGCTTCCGTCGGGGTCTGAATAATCAACCGCTCCCCACTGCTTGCCCGTTTTGGGATCCTCACCGAACAGCATATCCGTTACAGAATTGTTTCCGCCAAGACGACCGCCGGTCGGGCGTGTTCTGGGATTGTGATCTCCGCAGTCAACAAGATATATAACGGTGTCCCTAACAATATCCCGCTTTGTCAGAGTAAAATCGTCGAGATAAGCTTCAAAGCCGCCTTTAGCTTTAATGTTCAAAGCAAAATCAAGCACGGCTCCATCCTTGGGAATGTTTATAAGGCAGGAAACAATGCCATATTCCTCGCTGGGAAGAACAAATATCTGCGCATTTTTCTTTCCGTCAACACTTGCGACAAGCTCTATGCTGTCACATTTTTTCATTTCGGAAGAGCTGTAGCCCTTGTTTTTCATTGCAAAGCTGAGCAGATACACTCCGCTCTCGTCAACGGTGACGGTGTTTGCAACCGATGTGCTGCCCTTGCAGGCTATTTTAAGATAGTTTTTATTGCTGTATCTGTCAAAATAGGCTGATTCAACGCTTGCTTTTCCTTTTGTCTCGATTCTCCATCCGTCGGCATTTCCTGCTCCAAAGCTGTTGTTTGAGATAAGAGGATCGCTGTTTTCGGCTTCCGTCTCGTTTCTTTCAAATTCGACGATAAATTCGCTGTCTGAATTAACATTATTGGCAGTAAAGGTGTAAACTCCGCTGTTTTTCGCAGACAGAGATATCTTTTCACCGTTGAAAGCGGCTGATTTGATTTCCCGCTCCGCTATGACGGTGAATGTAACGCTTCCGTTGTCTTCAACGCTGTTTTTATCCGCAAAGGCTGTTCCTTCATCGCTGTATTTTACTGACACATTGTGCTCGGTGTGCGAATAATCAACGTCAGCCTGAGCCGGAGCTATTACAAATTTTAATATATTCGGCATAGAGTTGGTTATGGGGATGTCGCCCGGCTTATCCATATAATATCCCTGCTCCGAGTCGCCTATAATGCTCTTTTTCAGACCTGCCTGCTCGGCGTAATTATTGTCTAAGCCCTTTAAAACCGACCAGCTGTCGTCGTTGAAAAGCTTGATTTTGTTTACGCCTTTTTCAAGGGTGATATAAACCGTTTTCTCTTTAAAGGTATCCTTAGAAAGGGAATTGATAAAGAAATACCTCTTTGCCTCGCCGCCGTTTACCTGAACCGAAAGGTATTTGTCAATAATTTTGGTGTTGTAGCCGTGCGTACCGAAGATTTCGTCGTTTGAATGGAATATTCTCAATGCGTATACGCCCGATTCCGGGGCTGTATATTCAAATTCGAGATACCTGTTTACATCATTTGCGGCATCAGCGCTGCCCGACAGGCTTCTGCCGACAACATACTCTACGCCCTCGGGAACACCGGTGACACCTATCTTGTCGGTGCTTCTGTATTCCTTGTAAAGCTCCGGCTCTCCGTTTTCGTCCGCCTTTACCTTCCAGACATAATATGACACGTCGCTGAGCTCGGCACCATCGGGAATTGTGTCTTTTGCGTTTATAGTTGTCATATATCCGGTGCTGTCCGGCAGTTCGCTGATCCTGACGCTGTCAAGCATAATGCTGCCGGATGAATCTATATCAACAATGTTCATTCCCTTCTGAAGATAAACCGCATGGGAGGCTTCGCTCCAAAAATCCGACTTTTCAAGGCTGATTTCGGTTTTAAAGCCGTCAAAGGTTCGCGCGGTATTGCCGACATATATTTCTGCCTTTGCCGCGGATTGCGCTATATATCTCAAATCGATCCTATATAAGCCGCTCTCATAAACATTGACCGCAAAGCGGATTCCTCCGCCGTCGGAAACGGGATTTGTGTCAAGACCGGTTATATATCCTCTTCCGGTAAAGCCATTAACATCCGATTCAACCTTGACCGCCGTTTTCTTTACAGACGCAAGCTGATTAAACATGGCGTCCTCCGCTTCAAACAGCTTACTAAATCTAGGAGGCTCCTGCAAATACGCGCCGTTGTATGTGACATAAAGCGCATCGAGCATGATATTGTTGTCGGTCGAGTCTGAAATTCCCGTAAGCTTAACAGTGTGCTCGCCCGCCGTCAGGTCGCAAAGCTCGGTATAAATATCCGACCATTCGCGAAGCATTGTATTCTCTAAAACTATAGTTTTCTCTTCGGAATCGATAGAAAGCGTTGCAAAAACGTTTTGCGGACTGTGCTTGTCCTCGTTTCCGCGGTCTGTGCCGGTTCCGTTTCCATAGACAAGCTCAAGCTTATAATTGCCGTCAGCGGGGACGTTTATCTTAAAGCTTACGCCGGATTCCTTTGAGAATCCGGAAACAAAGGCTCTTCCCGAAGCATAATATCCGCCGCTTCCGTTAACGCCCGCCCGACCTGAAAGCTCGGCTTTTTCCGCTTCGTAAAGCTTTGAATATCCTGATTTTAAAGCAACAGCTTCGGCGTCATCCTCGGCAGGAGTTACAACCATGCTGTAGCCGGATGAGGATATCATGTCGTCAATATCTATAACAAGATGCTCTCCGTCAAGCTCGAATACTCCCTCCATCAGAGTTTCCGGCTCTGCCGCGCCCAAAAAGCCCTTGAAATGCGCCGCCTGAAGCTTAACGTTGACCTTTTTCACATCTTTAAAGCCGTCTGCCTTTGCCAAGTCCTTCAATACTATAGTTGACCTGCCGTCGGCTCCTCCGAAAAGCACGCTCGCAGTTGCTTTTTCGCTGTCTATTGACGCTATTCCGCTGAGCCCGACTGCCGTTGTATTCTCCTTGGAGGTGCTTAAAAGCTTACCGTTCATTTCGGCATACCATTTATAGAACCACCATGCCGAGTTTGGCTCGTTGGCGTCTGCCGCAAGGTCGTTGAGGTTGTTTGCCTGGTGCCAGAAGGGCAGGCAGGCATAAACCTTATTTTCCTCCATATTGGCTATGTATCTGATAAGTATGCCCGGAACGCCGCAGCCCTCCATGGTTGCGTATTCGTTTATAACGATAGTGCTTTCCGGCATTTTCAGCTTTTTGGCAAGACTCCGATACTCCGCGATCTCATTGGGATATCTTTCAAAGGCTTCCTCGCCATCGTCGAGCTGGTGCCACGTCTGAACGTCCGGCCAGCAGTCGTTTTTGGCGCAGAACTCTAAAAATTCCTCCATTCCGCCCGGTCTCCAATGACCGTAAGCCGCGTCGTTGGGTCCGCCTATGGTGGCTTTGGGGTCTGCCTCTTTTATAGCGTCGTAATAAAGCTTCCACGACTGATAAAAGCTTTGATGGTTATCCGAGGTTCCGGTTTCGGCGTCGATCTGCGGCGAGCCCTCGTTTATGGGAAGGTAAACAATAGCCTTGTCTATATCGATTTTTCCCAGCTCGTCCTTGTAATTATCGGGAGTGCCATGTCTATCCTTCCATTCATTTTTCCACTTGACGACCGCAGGCGCGATAATATCCTTTAAATCCTTAGCATATTGGACATTGGTTGCCACCGGTCCGAAAATTGCATAGTAATTGCTGCAATACATCTGAACCATCTCTCCGCCCGACATGAAAAAGCTTTCGGCAACGTCCAGTGCGTCGCCATAAGGGTGCTCAGTTCCAAGCGCGCCTTTAGAAGCCAGAACCTTAGGCTTTAGCGGAACTATAAGGCTGTTTTCGGGAACGCCCTCGCTGCTGATTCCGTATAAGAACCCCGATGCTCCGTGCATTATCTCGCCCTGATCGTCCAGCATATCAACCACTAACCTGGGCGGGGCAGTTATCGCTTCGCCGTTTAAAGCTGCTGCTTCTGCCGGCAGAGCCGAGAATACAATGCTTATAACGGTTATAACAGCCGTTAAAGCCGAAGCAAGAGCTTTTAAAAATCTGTTATTCATAAATGTCACTCCATTCAAATCGGTATAGTAAAAATCAATGTTATTGCGATTATTGTAGCATTAAGCGGCAGCACTTACAATGATATATCGCAAGAAAAGGTTTACTGATTTTAATAAATCAATGCCGAAATTTTTTTCGGTCTTCGCAAGATTCATTGTAACTAAACTCCCTTGATTTTTGTATAAATAGTCTAATAAATCATTAAATTATCATCATACATCATTTACTTTGATAAAAAAGCATGATAAAATTGTAATATCAATTAAAAAGGCAGCGTGATAGTTATGATTAAGCAATATATATTAAAAGCCGCCGCTGCGGCGGTTGCCTGCGTTTCCGCACTTGCGCTTTTCAGCGGCTGCGGCAATACTTCGTCCGGCAGCGACCCTTGGGATTATTCAAAGCCCATCCCCGCGGCGGAGCTGATTTCATATGACCCAAGCGAAAAGCTATTTACCGGTCTTGAATGGACCGGCAAGACCTATTCAAAGGATATCAACGGCAACACCGTCAACCAGAGCGATATTGTAAGGGTCAATGCCCTCGACTATCACTCGGTCGGCACGGTTGTTTATGACAGCGTTGAAAAGGCGGTTGAGGGTTCAAGGAGCTACAACCGCACCGTCTCAAAGTACTATAAGCTTTTGACCGGCAAGGGCAACGCTTGGCAGCTCGCTGTCTACAAAAACGAAGAGGACGCCGAAGCGGCGGGCGTTACCGATTTCTATAAGACAGATTATGATATGTCCAAAGCCCCTGTTTACGACGGTGAGCAAAAGATTTATACCTCGCAGACTGCCTATTATGGCGGCTTTAAGGAGGTCACTCTCCCAGCTTCCTGGCAGACTCAGGGCTTTGACTTTCCTATCTACACCAACACCATCTACCCGTGGAACGACGGCGCATACGGCAACGAAAGGGTGTTTGCGCCCGTAATCCCGACTAAAACCAACCCCGTCGGCTTCTATCGCTGTGAATTTGATGTTGACGAGGACTGGATAAGCTCGGGCAGGAGAGTATATATCTCCTTTGGCGGCGTTGAGTCTGCCTACTATGTCTATGTAAACGGCTATGAGGTCGGCTACAGCGAGGATACCTTCGACGCTGCCGATTATGATATTACCCCATATCTGAATAAGGACGGCAAGAAAAATCTGTTGGCAGTTAAGGTTCACCGCTGGTGCGACGGCAGCTATTACGAAAATCAGGACTTTATGCGCCTTGCCGGCATCTTTCGCGACGTTTATCTTTATTCCACAACCGGCGTAAGAATCAAGGATTATACCGTCGTCACCGACCTTGACAAAAATTTCAAGGATGCGGAGCTTAAGATAAGCTTAGATGTTGACAACACCACTGCCGCTTCCGTCTCCGATATGAATATAAACGTCAGGCTGTTTGATGCCGACGGAAAGGAAGTCATCGGCGGAATCAACAAATCGGTTCCCGCAACGGCTTCCGGCGAGATATCCTCGGTTTCTCTTTCAAAAAAAGTCGCCGAACCAAGGCTTTGGTCGGATGAAGACCCGTATCTTTACACCCTTGTTATCTCCCTTTACAGCGACTACGGCGTTTACTACGGCAGCATAGCTCAGCAGCTTGGCTTCCGCGAGCTGACATTCACTCCCACCGCCGACACATCCAAGGAAAACGAGCATTACGATACCGTTTTACTCAACGGCAAGGTATTCAAATTCAGGGGAGTAGACCGGCACGAAGCAAATCCCAACACCGGACGCTATCTCACCTTGGAGGAGGAAGAGCGGGATATTCTGATTATGAAGCAGAATAACATCAACGCGGTAAGAACCTCTCACTATCCCGATGATGAAAATTTCTACAACATGTGCGACAAATACGGTATTTTAGTTATGGGCGAGTGCAATATCGAAACCCATTATAATGTAAACGGCGACGACACCGAAACCTACTTTTCCAAGCTTATAACCGACAGAATAAAAGCCCACACAACCGCATATAAAAACCGCACCTGCATTTTAATGTGGTCGATGGGCAACGAAACCGTTGGCGGAACAAAAACATTCCTTGAAAATATCACCGCCTTAAAGCAGCGCGATCCGACAAGACCTGTTCACTTTGAATCCCAAGGCTCGGGCGGCGGAGTGGATGTCGCCAGCACAATGTATTCCGATATCAGCGGCATGGAGTGGAGAGGTGGATGGGAAAACCACATGCCCTATTTGCAGTGCGAATATGCCCACGCCATGGGAAATTCGGTGGGCAACCTCTATGAATACTGGCAGCCGATAAGAAAATTCGACAATATTCTGGGCGCGTTTATCTGGGACTATGTAGACCAAGGTATCTGGACGGAAATCCCGAACGGCAAGTATGATTACTACGGCAACGGCAAATATATCGCCTACGGCGGCTGCTGGGGAGACAATCCTAATTCGGGCGACTTCTGTCAGAACGGCATAATAAGCGCAGACCGAACCGTACAGCCCGAGATGCAGGAGGTTAAGTATGTCTACCAGTCGATATGGTTTGACAACCACAAGCCGCTTTCGGCGACCAACAGAACTATAGAAATATCCAGCGAATACCGCTTTACCGATTTGTCTGAATATGCATTCACATATGAGCTTTTAAGAAACGGCGTTGCAATTGATTCCGGCACGCTTGATGTAAGCTGTGCGCCTCTTAGCAAGGTTGAAATTGAGGTTCCTTATAATCTTCCTGCCGAATCAAAGCCCAACAGCGAATATCTGCTGACCGTCTACGCTTCTCTTAAGGATGACGAAAGCTGGGCAAAGGCGGGTCATGTTGTAGCCTTGCAGCAGTTTGATATCAAGGGCGACTATAACAATCAGGACGCCGACATATCTGCAATGCCGGATGTTTCCGTCAGCGAAAATGGCGACGATGTAATCATCACCGGCAGCAGCTTTGAAGTTGTATTCTCAAAATCCAAGGGTATATTCACCTCCTACACCTACGGCGGCGAGGCTGTCATCGAAAAAGGTCCCGAAATCAACTTCAACCGCGCAAGAATTTCAAACGACAATGTCTGGAATACTCCCGACACTGCCAAGGTCAAAACGGTTGAAAGCTTTGCCTACGAGCTATCCCCTGATAAAAAGTACGTCACCATAACCGAAAAGCTTCTTTTGACCGCCGGAACATCCACCGAGGAGGTTACCTATACCGTTTACGGCGGCGGTGAAATCAAGGTAAGCCGAAGCCTTAAGCTGAGCAAGGATGTTGAGGAAATGCTGAAGTACGGCAACGTTATCACCCTTCCGATGGATTATGAAAACATGACCTATTACGGCTGCGGTCCTGCGGACACCTATAACGACCGCAAGAGAGGGGCACCTGCCATGGTTTACACTCAGACGGTTTCTGAAAGCTTCTATCCCTATGGCAAGCCTCAGGATACCGGCACCAAAACGGATGTGAGGTATATCGCACTGACCTCGGATGAGAAAAACACCGGCATACTGATTTCGGCGGACGGTATGGTTCAGGCGTCTGCGATTCACTATACGGCGCAGGGCATAGGCAATGCAAGGTATACCTACGGTCTTCCTGCCGTTAAGAACACCTACCTCAATGTCGACTTCGGTTCGAGAGGAACAGGCGGAGCTTCCTGCGGTCCCGAAACCCTGCACAAATATAAGCTTCTCAACGACACCACCAAATATGAGTATTCCTATACGATTATTCCCTTTGACAAGAATAACGCCGACTTGGATACAATAGCCGGCGAGTGGAGAAGCGAGGAATAGTATATACAAACAATTCAGCCTGCGGATATTTCGCCGCAGGCTGTCTTTTTGGAGAATTATAGATTTTATCTTGTATGTGATTTTGCAGCAACACTTTTATCGAAAATTAGTATTAGACAGCAAGTAATAAACTCGCCCTACAGGTCATTGACTTCGCCACCGAATAACACTATAATATACATAAAAGATAAATTTTTTATAATCTTATTTGCAACAGCACCGGAAAGACTTTTGAACTTGTATTTACAGACTGTTGTTATGTCAGGAGGCGATATTATGCTGTCAGTTCTTAATCTGAATCCGCCTGCGGGCGTGATTCCCAAACAGGTTTTTTCAGACGTAGCTCTGGATAAGCTTATTTCAAGGGGAGAAACAGCTGTGCTGTCTGAAATCTGCACCCCCACGGATATTCTTGCGCGGCAGGAGGTTTTCAGGCTTCTTGAGGACAAGGGCTTTTACGATTGGTTTCAGGGGCTGTATCTAAATCTGAAATATCTCGATAAAGCCAATATGTGTTTGAACACGCCGTAAACGAGGTAGAACAGTCGGTGCTGTTTTTGGAATACGCCGATACATACATAAAATCGCTTGACAGCATGGAAAACGCTCTTGAAACACCGCTTTTACGCGTTTTGAACGATGAAGCAAAAGCACGCGCAGGGGAGAAAGAAACGCTCAAAAGCAGCATTACGGAGTATGCGGAGCTGTTAAAGAGCATATCAAAAATTCGGGTGACCATCAGCGCGGACGGAACAAATTTCAAACGGTGTACAGATGATGAACCGTCAATCAGTGAAACAATATACCGCATAGCGGACAGCCTTGGCTACGGCTCCGAGCTTGAAGCTCAGAAATTAAGCTTTAAAATGTCCTATCAGATGTCTATGGCGATTATAGAAACGTATTCGCAGGAATTTCGCAAGATGGCAGAGCTGCGCAAGATTATGCTTCCTGCCATAAATACGGACATATTGAGCCTTGTGGGAGATATAGATTTTTACCTTTCAATAAACCGCTTAAGAAAAAGGGCGGCAGAGCAGTTTAAGTCATACTATCCCAACGAAAGCGTAATTGCTGCCGATTTCTGCATTGACAGCGACGGAAAAATAAGCGGACTGAGCATGATATCCGAAAGCAAATACCTGCCCGAGCAGAAAAGCGGCAAAAAGCGCGGATTCAGCCTGTTCGGCAAAAGTGATACAAACGAATCGCCGAACGGAATACGCGTGGGTCTTACGTCTGAAGACCGCGGCGGGATTATTTCAAAGACCGCAAAGGAGATCACCGAAGCCTTTGAATACATCATAACCTCGGTCTGTGGGGAGTTTTCGGGAATCTATTATGACCTCGCGTTTTACGTTTTTGCGGTGAAGTATTGCGAGGCAATGGTGAGAGCGGGGACACCGGTATGCTTTGCCGAGCTTTCAGACAGCACCGAAATCACCGGTTTGTATGATGTGTACCTTCTGCTGACCCTGCCCAACCCATCCGCAGTAGTTCAAAACGACTTTTTGCTTTCGTACAAAACCAAGGGCATTATCATAACAGGGGACAATTCGGCAGGAAAAACCGTATATCTTCGCGCTGTCTCCATGGCATATATCCTCACCGCCGCAGGACTGCCCATATCGGCTGAGTCTGCAAAAATCTCGCTTCCAAAGGATATTTCGCTTCAGATGGCTTCGGCAGAGCGTGCATATCAGTCCGGCAATATTACCGGCAGATTTGAGGAAGAGGTCATCGACATAAAAAAGATCGTTGATTCGGTGCAGACTGATTCAATTATCCTGCTGAACGAGGTGTTTCAGACGACAGATTATTCCGAGGGCGCCGAGGGGTTATATTACATCCTTGAATACCTCAATAAAAAGGGTGCAAGATGGATTCTGGTAACGCACTTAAAGCAGCTTACCACTATGTACAAAAACGATTTAAGCGTTGTAAAGCTGCGTGCAGGAAGCGGGGAGAGGTATAAGGTCTGCCGCGATGGGGATAATGGATGATTTTGCGGATATGAAAGATGTGTCAGCTTGAGCCCGCAAGCTGATATTGACGTGAAGCTGATAGCGAAGAAAACCGCCGATATGGTTTTACCATACCGGCGGCGTACATACAGATATTAGTCTTCCTGCTTTCATTTCGGACAGAATAGATGATGATATCTCAAGACCATATCCATTCTTATCCTGCCACAAGCTTTACTGTTGAAATGGGAAAATAGTGCCCATTCAGCTTTATTCCTCCCCACCATCCTTTACATTATGCAGGTTTTCATTCATTCTTTTTACATTGTGCTTTCCGATCACAAATTGTATAATCCAAATAAAAGCAAATATCAAAACAAAAATTCCAAAATAGCTTAATACCCCGATAACGCTGTGCTCCATCCAGTACATAAAATATGCCACCGGCAGCATTATTAAAGATATGATAATAAAGTAAATACCGGTCTGCTTTATGATGCCCCAGCTTTCTATTTCCCATATTGCCGAGCTTGCCGCAAAGCCTGCACCCATTAACCCGCAGAGAAGAGTCTGCAAAACAACTGCATTTATTTCGCTTCCCATTGCGTTTACCAGCTCTGGCACGCAGGGCGTATAATATCCGTTCGCCCAACCAAGAGAAATGAATATCGTGATTAAATATCCGATGGTGATTCCAATGGGGAATCCAAAAATACTGCGTAAGATTATTTTCTTTTTCATTTTGTTCACCTCATATTCCCAATATTTTTTTGAGTTTTGAAACGTATCGTCTGGATACATATGTTGCTGTGCCGTCTGCCAATTTAACGCAGATTGTTCCCGAAAGGCTGAAGTCAAAGCTGTTGACATTTTTAAGATTGATTATTTCCGAATTAGAGATTCGAACAAACTGATATGGCGGCAGCCGCTCCTCTATTTCGTACAACCTAAGGCGCAGGGCATACTCACCTTTGCGGGTAGCGGCAATAACCTTTCCGTTGCTTGCATAAATCCGAATCAGATCTGCCTGTTCTATAACTTCGATTTTATTGTCCTTGCTTCCCGAAATAATCTGCGGCGTCTGATTTAACAGCTTACTCAATATGATATTTACATCCTCCGTCATAGAAGCGGTCAATATGATTACTTTTGGCTCAATATATGAGCTGTCTATTTTTACTTCGAGCTGCATCTCAACTCCTCCTCTCAATGACTATATTATATGAAAAGGCGATTCTTTTTTCAATAGATTTTCAATAGTCGGTTGATTTCCAAACATAAATGGTTTCAAACCGAATATGGCGGGGAGGATTTTCCATGCAGCCTATAGATGATAATAATTTCAATGGGGAAGCTTGAATGTTACTCATTTGTTTTTTCATTATGATGTGCAGACTTATTAAATCGTGATTTTATAATCGAAATTCTGGAGGGACGTTTTATGAAATATAATATCGACAAAGAATTGAAAATAATAGCACTACAGAAAATACCGGAAAACCCTAAAGTATTTCCGATAATGAATATGGTTGTGAGATTGTCAAGCTGCAAATCTGATAATAAAGTCAGAGTAAGCAGATATAACACGCCGGGATATAATGGCGCAGAGCTTAAAACGCTGGTGATAGAGCCAAACCATTCCGAGGGCAAGCTGCCGTGTATGGTCTTCTTTCATGGCGGTGGATTTGTGCTTGGGGCTTCTTTTGTGCATTACAGGATTGCAAAAATGTATGCCGATAAACTGCCGTGCAAGGTGGTATGCACGGATTATCGCCTTGCGCCCAAATTTAAGTTCCCGACTGCCGCCGAGGATTGCTTTGAAACGTATAAATGGGTCTTAAACAATGCGGATATGCTGAATATAAATCCCGAAAAAATAATTATTGCAGGGGACAGCGCTGGCGGAAATCTTGCGCTGGCAGTCACGCTGATGGCAAGAGACAGGGGACTGCGCATGCCGGATGCGGAGCTGCTGATTTATCCCGCAACTGACAGAAGAATGATAACCGGGTCGATGAAAAAATATGTGGACACTCCTTTGTGGAATGCAAATCTGACAAAAATAATGTGGAAGGAATATCTGGGCGATCAGCAGCCGGAAAGGATAGAATATGCTTCGCCGATAGAGGCTGAATCCTTTGAGGGCTTCCCGCCGATATATATTGAAGTTGCCCAGTACGATGCTCTTCGCGATGAGGGGGTATGCCTGCACGACAGATTGCATAAGCTTAATATCGAGTGTGAAATTCATGAAATAATGGGTGCCTGCCATGGCTATGAAACCGCGCTTAAAAGCAATATGCTTAAAGAGTGCATGGAAAGGCGGATTGGGTGGTTGAGAAAAACAATAAATCGGTAAAATTCAAACAGCCAAGACAGCTTGGTTCGGACATAGAGACAAATCAGATTGAAATTACAATTCATCTATGGTATAATGCCGGCAGGACGTTCCCATCACAAAATCAAAAAGGAGCAGCAAGCCATGCCCGAATACACCCACATAGTCCACCCGTTCGCCCCACTGTATGACAGTCAATCAAAGATACTCATCTTAGGCAGTCTGCCGTCGGTGAAATCAAGGGAGCAGCGATTCTTTTACGGTCATCCTCAAAACCGCTACTGGCGGCTGATGGCGGCGATCTTCAACGAAACGGTGCCCCAAACCATCGAGGAAAAGAAGGCTTTAGCGCTGAATCACCACATAGCAATGTGGGATGTTATATACAGCTGCGTTATCATCGGTTCGGGGGACTCAAGCATTAAAAACGTCGTTCCCACCGATTTGTCGAAGATTATACGAGATTGCGATATCAGGCAGGTTTTCTGCAACGGCAAGACCTCAGGCATGGTATACCATAAATATCAGGAGCCTTTGCTCGGAATCAGTGCGACGGTTCTGCCATCAACAAGTCCTGCAAACGCCGCATGGAGCTTTGAAAGACTGCTTGAGGCTTGGAAATCGGAAATCGAGCGTGCACTGATGGCGTGATATTCTTTTCTGCTTCGGATTTGACATTTCTTTTTATATCTAAATATTGCAGAACCCTCCTATGGCAGCATTCAATCCTGCCATAGGAGGGTAATTTTTGCCTGATGTAAAAAATTTTTCTTTCCCTATTGACATTTTCATTATACAGCTGTATAATATATTATACAAACGTATAACAAAGCATTAATCATGAGTACAGCAAAGGAGCAACACCAAAATGAACACCAACAACAAGAAATTAGGAGACGCAGAGCTTGAAATAATGCAGGCGATATGGGAGAGTGACGGCGGCAGTCCGATTACATCCGTATACATATTAAACGTGCTTAAAAGCTCAAGAAAATGGCAGCTTTCCACCCTTATGACCTCGCTTGCAAGGCTTGAAGACAAGGGCTTTGTAAAATGCGACCGTTCCTGCGGCACCAATCTTTATTCCGCCCTGGTTTCGGAAAACGACTATAAGGCGGCTGCAAGCCAGAGCTTTTTAAAGAGGATGTATAACAGCTCGGTGCAGAGCCTTGTCGCAACGCTATACGGCAACAAGATGTTCAGCGGCGAGGATGTAAAGGAGCTAAGAAGCTTTCTCGACGAGCTTGAAAGCAAAATGTCGGACGGCAGCGGCGGAAAGGAAGATAATTAATGACAAACCTATTCTTAACCTACCTTGGCATATCTGCAACCGTCGGCGTGGTCGTATTGCTGATACTGCTTGCCTCGCCACTTATCAACAGGAGATACGCCGCAAAATGGAAATACTATATCTGGATTTTCCTTGCAGTCCGTCTGCTTATACCTGTAAGCGGGATGTATCACAAGGAAAGCAAAATTCCGGCTGTAACCGAACCCGTCCAATCAAGCGGGACGGTGGTCTACGAGCCGGAAGAAGCGCAGGAAGTCCAGCCCCGCCGCTTTGTGGTAGAAATACCGGTCGGTGCTGCTGAGCAGCATGTTCCAGTCCCCGAAACAGCCGCAGGCATACCAAAGCTTTCCCTGCTTGATATGGTCATTGCGGCGTGGATAGCGGGTACGGCAATATTTGTTTCGGTGCCGATAATAAGCTGCCTTCACTATAAATTCAGGATCACCCATAGCGGCGAAAGGATTGAATCCGGAACAGCTTTTGACACGCTTTGCGAGCTGAAATCCCAATTAAAAATCAGGAGAAATGTATCGCTGATGCGCTACCCCAAAGCCGCAAGCCCCATGATAATCGGCTTCATCAAGCCGGTTATGGTGCTTCCGTGTGATGATTACAGCGAAGAAGATATCCGGTTTATTGTAAGACACGAGCTTATACACCTTAAACGCGGTGACGTTTATGTTAAGCTGTTATGCGTGTTTGCAAACGCCCTGCACTGGTTCAATCCGCTGATCTGGATTATGCGCAGGGAAATGACCGTTGATATGGAGCTTTCCTGCGACGAGGGAGTTATCAAAGGCGCGGACATTAACATTAAAAAGGCATACACCGAAACGCTCCTGTCCTCGCTGCGCCGCCAGAGCTCTAAAAGAAGCTCGCTTACGACCCGGTTCTACGGAGGTAAGGGAACTATGAAAAAGAGATTTACAAATATCCTCGGCAAAGGCGGCAAGAAAAACGGCATAGCGGTGCTGATAATTGCGGTTGTGCTTGCAACTCTGCTCGGCGTTATGGTGGGATGCACGCAAAAGGTCTCCATTCCGTCGGATAATGAGCTTGCCGACATGATTAACAACTATCTCGAATTTGAATCCATATGCACCTATACAAATCTTCCGGTAGATTTCGACAATCCGCCTTCAGACGACCCTTCAAGCGAGGAGCATTGGATATATCCCGTAACGAAAGAGGGCATGACCACTTGGGAGGACTGGCTGAGCTACCTCGGCGGAATCTTCACCGAAT
>ENA-UONV01001610-UONV01001610.1-human-gut-metagenome-genome-assembly--contig:-CS4-NODE-1610-length-19075-cov-11.281073_pt1 | contig 19075 bp, 18 predicted proteins | sample MGYA00242461_ERZ724008 | MGnify/ENA metagenome assembly ERZ724008 | reverse complement strand
AAAATCTGAAAAGACAAAATTATTTCCGCAAAATTATGCGCTTCTTTTATCTTCCGCCCTGCTTCCGCCCTTTCCGATCCGATCGCACCTGCTTCCCGTTTCCTCGCACGACTTCCGACTGACTGTAACTTCCGGCCCAGACCGCGCTTGGTGTCCGATTGCCGTTTTTGTATGAAATTTGCCTGAAAACGGCGTTGTTTCAGGACTTTACAGAAACAAAAAAAAGTTACTGCAAAGTATTAATTTACAGCAACTTTCTTCATGTCGGGGTAGCGGGATTCGAACCCACGACCCCCTGCTCCCAAAGCAGGTGCGCTAACCGGACTGCGCTACACCCCGTCGTTCCCGGCCCTGAAACCCGTGATTGGCCTTATATCGGCCCCGCAGGGCTTTTCGTGTCAATCCCGGACTCTTCCAGCCGGGGGAACCGTCACGATTCCGGGATGCAAAGATAGCGGCTTTTTTCTTTCCGGCAAACTTTTGTCCCAAAATCGGTCTTGCAGGCAGTTCGTGAAATCGCCGCAGCGAGCGGTTCCTGACACGACTCCAGTTACGGTTCCTGCCACAACTCCGATCACGATTGCGCGCAGATCGCAAGTTATCTGCCGCCGAAAGCAGTCCTGCATCGGCCGGACTGCCCGTTTTCGATCCCCATTCTACCGGAATATTCACGCTGGCGCCGGCTGGAATCGGCGTCGCCCCGATTGCCGGACCGGCAGGGTCCCCTACCTCCGCTTATTCTCCCGAAGACTCCGTCTCCATGACTGCCGGAGCCGAGGTTGCCACCGCTCCTCCGATTACCATCGCTTCTTCCGCCGGAACGCCTGCGCTTAAACCTGTCGAATCCGCCTGAATATCCCCCGGCGACATGTCTGTCTCCGCTCCTGCTCCCGCATTGTCGTCCTCCGCTTCGACCTCCACGGTCTCGCCGTCCACTTCGAGGGCGATCGTATAACGGTCGCGGCCCGTGTAATTGGGCAGCGCCAGCGAATCCATCGTCTGCACCCGGAACGCTGGAGCCGTCGCGCCGTGCGTGGACTGCATGTACTCGGCCAACGCCTTGTTGCGTGCGGCCATCATGCGGGCCAGCTGTCCGGCGGCTTTTTCGCGGTAGAGCGCCAGCGCCTTGTCGTCGGCCGATAGTCCCTGCGGCGAAATTCCCTGCCGGGTCAGCAGCGAATCGGCAAAAGCCATGATCGCCGGAGTGCGAATATCGGTCTGCTGGATCTTTTCGTATTCGAGCATCGACATCGGCTGGCGGCCGGTCGTGTCGGCGCTCTTCAGATGCTCGGCATAGGCCATCCTGAGCGCGCCTGCCGCCTGCCGGGGCAGGGCGCGGCGCATGTTGACGCGCTGCGTCAGGACGATGTGCATTTCGGGTTTGTCCTGCAACGCCTGCGCGATCTTGTCCAGCGAAGCGTACTGCTCCGACGTGAAGACGTATTGCAGCGGATCGATATTGATGTATTCTATGTTCTCCTTGTTGCCCGACAGGAACGAGAAGGGCGCCGTCACGACTTTCAGCAGGACGTTGCCGATTGCCTTCAGCACGATCTTGCGGTAGGAGAACTCCGGCGAATCGAGACTCCCCCTGACCGGAAGATCCATCTTCACGTGTCCTTTTTTGTCTTTCAGGACATATAGTCCCAGCTTGAGCGGAATATTCATCTCGGCCTTGATCTCCCTGCGCTTTTTGTCCACTTTCGGCTCGAACATGTCGAGGTGGTTGGTGCCGTCGAGGTAACGGTCGCGGATGACGTTCTGACTGCGGAACGTGAGGTTGCCCTTGGTCAGCGGATAGGCCGTGTAGTGTTCGCAGTAGGGTCCGAAGTCGCGCAGGTCGAGGTTGGTGAGCCAGAGCGTGATGTTCTGGTTGTCCATGTCTTCGAGCGTCCCTTCCCAGCGCAGCTTCGCCGAGCCGGTCTTCTGCATCCGCGCATCGACGGTCATGCTGTTGCGCTTCGAGGGGTCGAAATCGCGGCTGCGCATGCGGATTTCCGAGACGGTATATTCGAACGGGCGGTGCATCGTCAGGTCGCGCACCGTGACGCGGCCGTTCGTGATTTCGAGGTCGGCGATCCGGAGCGTCGGACTCGGCGTCGCGCTTCCCGCGGCGTCGGACGCCGTGATTTCTGCCGCCGGGGCGGGGGCTGCTTCCGGAGCGGGATTCGCTGCCGCAGAGACGGAAACGGCGGTCGGCGAAGCGGTTTCTGCCGCCGGGGATTTCATCAGAGCGGCGAGATTGTTGCCTTCGGGCGTCATTTCGAACAGCGCCGAGAGTCCCGAAACATAGATGCGGTCGAATACGAAGCGCATTTTGCCCAGATCGCCCTCGGCGAGTTTTACACCCAGCGTATCGACGCCCGCCACGGGCCGCTGCTGCCGGTCGCGCAGGGCGAAGCCCGCCAGCGAAGCCGTACCCTCGGTCGTGAGCGAAAGCAGGTGTTCCGTGTTGCCGCGCAGGCGGATGTCGGCTGACAGGCGGCCGTCCACGGCCGTGACGTCGAGCGACTGTCGGAAATTTGGCAGCTTGCCCGCGACCTCGTAGTCCTGATGGCTTATCCCGTTGTCGAATTCCGAGCTTTCGATGTTGTAGCCCACGTCGGTCGAGAGCGAACCGCCCTCGGCGAAGTTGAGCACGGCCCCGACGTCGGTTTTCTCGCCGGAGAAATAGACGCCCGGAATGTGCAGGTTTATGTCGTTCATGCCCCACTCGGCATCGAGCGCGAGGTCCTTGTAAAAGACCCTGCCGTTGCGGATCGAGATGTCGTAAATCCCGATTTCCCACGGTTTCGACGGTTTTTCGGGCGTTGCGGCGGCAGTCGTGTCGCCCGCGAAGCGGGCTGTGATGTCGTCGAAACTGAAAGCGTTGCCCCGCTGGTAGATCTTCACGTCGGGACCTGCGAACGAGATTTTTTTCACGAGCACGCGGTTCCCCAGCAACGGCCATAGCCGCATGCGCATCTCGAAGCTGTCCAGTCGGAAAAACGTCGTCGAATCTTCGCTTCCGCCGATGCGGAGTCCTTCGATGCGCAGGCGTCCGGTGAAGATGTTCATCCGCAGCCGCTCCATGCGGATCGAGCGGCCGATCAGTTCGCGGTCGTGTTTCTCGATGTAGTTCTTGGCTACGGGCGAAACGGCGATCGCCGCTATGACGATCAGCGCAGCCAAGACGGCGGCGGCGATCAGCGTAATTTTAATCCATTTCTTCATGGTTCTTCTGTTTGTGGTCAGTGCGGCATCCGGGAAATCCTCCGCAGCCGGCTTGTGTCGTATCGTTTTTTTTCGGTCTGCGGTTTATTCCCGCTATTCCGGGCTCCGCGGATCTTCCGCGAAGCCTTTCATCTTCCGTTCGGGCGTCCGGACGTCCGAGAACCGGCCCGAATGTTGTCGGACCGCTGTCAGACCGCTGTCGGAATGCCGCCCGAATACTGTCTGAACGCTGTCAGAATGTTGCCGGCTCCCTGTCGTATGCTTCCGGCGGCTTCGGAACCTCCGCCTGAACTCGGCCGTGGATTTTGCGATCGCGTTCGGGAATTCGCGGCGGAACTCCGGCTGTGGGTTTTGCGGTCCGCATTCCGGAACTTGCAATGGAAATTCCGGCCGTGCGGTTTCTGTCAGCGGTTATTGCCGCATGCGGTTTCGGTCCTGCGGTTCGGCTCCGCGGCCCCTCCCTGCGATCCCTCAGCGCGTTATCTCCTCGAAGAGATGCCCGAAGTCCTCACCCGGCGCGGGCATGTAGACGGCGAAGCCCAGCGCCTGCGCGGCGTCAACGTTCTTCCGTCCGTCGTCGATGAAGAGCGTTTCGGCCGGTATCACGCCGCTGTCAGCGATCACCTTGCGGAAAATCGCCTCCGAAGGCTTCAGTTCGTGCAGTTCGTACGAAAGGTATATCTTGTCGAAATAGTCGTCCATCGTATGCCCGTCGGCCGTAAACGCGCCGCGGATGGCGACCATTGCCGCCGGATTGTTGTTCGAAAGTACGTAGGTGCGGACGCCTGCCTCGCGCAGACGCATGATCTGCCGCAGTTTGGCGACCGGAATCCCCACCAGAAATGCGCTGTACGCCGCCGCGATTTCGGAATCGGTCACTTCGGGCCGTCCGTCCAGCCGGCGCATTTCGTCGCAGGCTTCGTGGAACGGGATGTCGCCCCGCTCCAGCCGGCCGATCATCTCGGCGGGATAGTAGGGATTGATAAGGTCGGCGACACGGGGCATCCCCAGCTCGCGGAACGCCGCGGTGCAGCGCTCGATGTCGAGGTCCACGAGGACGCCGCCGAGGTCGAATATTACGTTTTTGATCTCTTTCATAAGCTTTTGTGATTTTTGTTTTTGCGCGGCCGGCCGCCGCCTCCTCTCTGGCAGGTCGCTCCTGTTTTGCCGGCCGCCTGCTCCTGTCTTATTGGCCGGATGCTTCTGTCCTGCCGGCCGGCCGCTCCTTTCTCACGGGACGGCATGTTTTCATATCCGGAGTCTTCCGGCGTTTTTTGTTGTTCACACCGCCTGCCGTTACGGCCGCCGTTTTGCCGGCCGTTGCATCTGCTATTCCGCCAGCCGTTCCGTCAGCCGCTTGGCTTCCGATCGTGGCAGACCGCGGGCCGTGTTATTTCTGGAATTGCATCGTGAACCTGCGGATCGGCCGCAGCACCCACATCGGCAGAGCCTTGCAGAGGGGAATCCACGCCCGGTTCCACCAGTCGGGCACGATGCAGCGGCGGCCCCGCCACAAAGCCCGCAGTCCCCGCCGCGCGCAGTTGTCGGGCGTGATAAGCACGCCGAGCCGTTTGCCGATGCGCTGCCAGCGGGGCGTCAGCCCGTAGAGGTCGGTCGCCACGCCTGCCGGACAGACCGCCGTGACGCGGATGCCGCGGTCGCGCACCTCCTTGGCAAAAGCCACCGAGAACGACCGCATGTAAGCCTTCGACGCGCTGTATAGCGCCAGCCCCGGAAACGGCATCCACAACGAGTAGGAGGACATGTTGAGAATGTGTCCCCGCACCCCGCGGCGAACCATGTCGGCGGCGTAGAGACGGCATAGCTGCGAGACGGTCAGGTCGTGCAGCAGGATGATGCGTTCGATGCGCTCGGCGGGCGTCGTCAGGATGTCGCAGAACGAGAAGATGCCCGCGTTGTTTATCACCACGTCTATTTCGATCCCTTCGGCTGCAGTCCGGTCGTGCAACTCCTGTGCCGCCCCGACCCGCGCGAGGTCCATCGGCATGACCCGGACTTCGGGGAGGTGTGTGGGTGTTGCAGGGGCTTCGATTCTTCCCGCCACCGGTGTTCCTGCTGTCTGTATCCCCGCTGCCGGTATTTCGTCCCGGCCTGTTCCTGCTGCGGAAGCCCCCGCCGTACGGCGTATCTCTTCCGCCACGGCTTCGAGCGGCGCGGCATTGTTGCCGACGATCACCAGCCGGTAGCCCAGCGCCGCCAGCCGCAGGGCGTAACAGCGTCCGATGCCCGATCCGGCTCCCGTTACCAGCGCCCATGCGCTTCCCGGCCGGACTTCGCCGCGCTTCATCCGCCGGGAATGCCGTGCCGTCTCCTGCCCGGTGCGGATGCCCGGTGCCGTTCCCGTCGTCTCTTGCACGGTGCAGGTGTCCGGCGCGCCTTCGCCGGGCGTATGTCCCGATTGCTTGTCGATCGGGTGTGTGTCGTTCTTATGTTCCATGTCTACGGCAGTTTTGCCAGTTCTTCGCGGATTTTGCGCGGCAGGTCGCCGCAGTGCTTGCAGCACTTCATATCCACCGAGTACATGCGCGCGATGCAGTAGTTGCGGTGGTCGCACTCGCTGCGGGTCGCGGCGTCGCCCTCCCGAAGCTTGTTGACGAACGCAGGGTCGTTGACCAGCGCCCGCGCCATCTGCACCAGTTCGAATCCCGCGTCCAGCGCCCTGTCAATGCCTTCGCGGCTCACCAGCCCGCCCACATAGACCAGCGGACACTTCAGCTCGGCGCGGAACTTCTTGGCGTCCTCCAGAAAATAGCACTCTTCGAACGGGAACTGCCGGATCATCCACGGCCCGCACCAGCGGATGAAGTAACGCAGCCACAGCGGCGAGTAGTAGCTCATCGTGTAGATCGGAATCAGCCCCCGCATCACGGCCATCGGGGCCTTCGACACGAATCCGCCCGACAGCACGATGCCGTCCACACCGAAACGCTCGATCTCGCGGGCGATTTCGAGACTTTCGGGAATCTCGATGCCGCCCTTGAATCCGTCGTACATGTTGTGCTTCACCAACACGGCCGTCCCGGTCTGCGCCGCGGCCTCCATGACCTCCTCCAGACACATCCGCATGAAACGCATGCGGTTTTCGAGCGATCCGCCGTACTCGTCGCGGCGGCGGTTGGTGTAGGGCGAAAGGAACTGCGAAATCAGGTATCCGTGCCCGGCGTGCACCTCCACCGAGTCGAATCCCGCGTCGTGGGCCGTATGGACGGCCCGCCCGAAGTCGCGGGCCACCTGCTCGATCTCACCGGCCCGCATGCCGCGGACCGGCGTGTAGGCGTAGAGGTTGAAGCCCGTGGACGCGCCGATCGGAATCTGCCCCGCCGTGGTCAGGTGGGTCATGTTGCCGCAGTGGCCGATCTGAATTCCCGCCGCCGCGCCTTCGCGGTGCACGGCGTCGGTGATCTCGCGCAACCCCGGCACGATTTCGGGCCGCAGCCACAGCTGCTTGTCGAACGAAAGCCCGCTGCGGCAGACCGCCGCATAGGCCAGCGTGGTCATGCCCACGCCGCCGCGGGCCACCGATACGTGGTAATCCTTCAACTGCTGCGTCGGGCCGAAATGGCGGCCCATCGACTCGAACGCCGCCGAACGGATCGTGCGGTTGCGCAGCGTTACGGGTCCTAACTTATAGGGGGTGAAAAGCGATGACATAATCGGGTCAGTAAATGAAAGGTATGATCTTTTTGCGTCCGAGCGACGTGAATTCGTCGCCGAACTCCTTGGCGTAGCGTTTGTTGAGCGATGCGGCGCGGGGCGCGAGGTTGGCGAAGGTCCACCACGCGAACACCGCTCCGGCCCACGACCACGAAGCCACGGCGAAGCCCGTCCATTCGAGCAGTTCGCCGAAGTAGTTGGCCGACGAGACGTAGCGGAACATGCCGCCGCGCGGAATGTAGTGGCGCGTGTCGCCCGGCCGGCGCAGGTTGCGGATGATGTGGTCCGAATGGAGATTCACGGCCATTCCCGCGAGGAACATCGCCCCGCCGATATAAATATAAGGTTGCGCGAACCAGTCGGCGTAGTAGCCTTCGGGCGAGACGTAGAAGATCCACCCGCCCTGCATCAGGGCGTTGAGCGTGTTGAAGCACATGCCCATCACGACGATGCCGAGCGGCATTTTCGACGCGCCGCGCATGAGCAGCGGAAAGATGAACGCCCGTTGCAGGTAGTGGGCCTGAAAGAGCGCGAAGAGCGTCAGCGGCCCGGCTTCCCACGTTCTTTCGGAGAGCAGCCACAGCACGCACATCGCCACGAATACGGGCGACTCCATCAGCACCCAGCCGATCTTGTTGGGCACGGGCGGCCCGTATTTGGGGTTGAAGAGATAGCCGTATCCGGCTTCGAAAAAATGTAGGGCAGCGAAGACCACCAAGGCCAGCAGCGCCATGACGATCAGGAATATATCGAATGTTTGGGCCATATCGGAACGGTTTCGGTAAAACGGCATAAAGATAATAAAACTTTCCCGCTCCGACAAGTCCCCGAATGGGCCGTTTTTGTTCTTTTTGACAGCAGAAAAACAGAGCAGCGTCCGCTTTTACAGGGCGGCTTCCCCGGCGGAAAGGCGGGCTGTCGCCCGTCCCATTTTCGGCCGCAAAAAATCGCTCCGGGGTTCCTGCGGCGGTAAAAAAAGAAAGTGATTCCGATACGGTGTATCTACAGTCGGTGGTAGTGGCAGTACAGCAGTTCGCCGTCGTCGCCGTGGAGGTGCATGCCGCCGCCCAGACAGTAGCGGAACATCTTGCAGTCGGCGCATGCGCCGCGCCGCGCCCAATCGCGGTTGCGGAAAGGTTCGAAGCGGTTTTGCCACACGTCCCAGAATTTATCCCGGTAGATGTTGCCCTGATGGAAGTTGGCACGGATCGACGTGCAGCCCGAAATGGCGCCGTCGACACGGATCGAAGCCACCGAGACTCCGGCGGCGCATTGGTAGAAGTAATCGCGGACTTCGGTCTCGTAGTCCCCAAGGAAGCCTTCGCAGGCATAGCTGGTCCCGATCCTGCCCTCCTTGCGGGTGCGGCGGATAAATTCCAGCATTTCGCGGAACTGCGCGTCGGTCATACGCAGCGACGGATCGTTCTTGGCCCGGCCCATGGGGAAAATCGAAAAGAGCCGCCAGTGCGCAACGCCCTCGGCGATCAGCATGTCGCGGAACGCTTCGAGCTGCGGCACCATGGCGCCCGTGACGCAGGTCACCACATCGTAGGTCAGCAAGGGTTCACGGACGATCATGCGCAGGGCCGCCAGCGCGCGGTCGTAACTGCGGGGGTTGCCGCGGATATAGTTGTGTTCGCGTTCGAAACCGTCGAGACTCACCGAAACGCTGCGCAGCCCGGCGTCGAGCAGGCTTCGCAGGCGCGCTTCGGTCAGGGCCATGCCGTTGGTGACCATGCCCCACGCATAGCCGCGGCGGGTGACTTCGGCTCCGGCACGCTCCAGATCGTCACGCACCAGCACCTCGCCGCCCGAAAAGATAATCAGCACCTCGGAGGGATCGACATGGGGCGTGATCTCCTCGTCGAGCACCTTCAGGAAGTCTTCGAGCGGCATGTCGGGCACACCGGGGTCCACGCGGCAGTCGCTGCCGCAGTGACGGCACGAAAGGTTGCAGCGCAGCGTACACTCCCAAAAGAGCGTCGTAAGCCGGTGCCCGGCGACCGTCGAAGCGTAGAGATCGGAAAAGATATTGAGGGCCAGCCGTTTGCGCAGGCCCGGACGGCGGCGCGCCATGGATTACTTCTCAGGAGCCTTGGCGCCCTTCTTCGTGTCCATGACGGGCGTATCCTCGGTCGGTTTCTCCGCAACGGGATCCAGTTCCTCCGGTTCGGCGGACTGCACCTTCGCATCGGGAATATGCACGCCCGTAGCAGGTCCGGCCTGTCCCGGAGGACGCACGCCGTACATGACGACAATGCGGGGCGGCACCTTCACCGAGTCCTGAATCTCCTGCGATCCGGTCTCCTGCTTCTGTTCCTCTGCGCCCTTCGCCGGAGCGTTTTTGACCGTCGAGCAGGCAGTCGAAAAGCCAAGCAGCGCAGCCAGAGCGAGTTTCAGTTTTTTATTCATATCGCATCGTCATTAAGGTCATTGTTACAGAGCAAAGATAAAAAAATTTCGACCGAACCTGAAAAAAACATGCCAAAAAGTTTTGAAAGCCAGTGATTTTTACTTTACTTTGCCCTGTACAAACTATTTAATTTTCAATTTTTATGACAGGTAAGGTAAAATGGTTCGATAGCAAAAAAGGCTACGGATTCATTACGGGAGAGAACGGCAAAGAGATTTTCGTTCACTTCTCCGGTATCGTAACGGACGGATTCAAGTCGCTCAACGAAGGGCAGGCAGTCGAATTCGAAGTCGGCAGCGGTGCCAAAGGCGAGCAGGCTGTGAACGTTACGGTAATTGAGTAAGCCCCACGGCGTTCTCTAAATTCAGGGAATAAGAGCAACAGAAACTCAGCATATTCATCAGTACTGAATTTTATGTATTCAACGGTGTTCGGACACGATCCGAACACCGTTTTTCGTTCCTCTCCTCACCGAAGATAGGATTCGGGAACACCTTCGGAATCCTTTTGCGTCTTTGAAACGACCTTTTTCAATTCGTATACATATGCGCCTGCATCCTGAGGAGGATCGGCCAGTGTCAGTCTCCGGACTTTGACTACGTATTCATATCCCTCCTCATAGATTTCATCGAAGCCCCGGATCGGATCATGCGAATACCACAACCGCCAGTCCGGACTCTCCTCTTTGTAAATATAGACAGGCAGCCCCTGCAACCAATCATAGTCGTCGTCGGCAGCAGCGGGCTTGACGGAAGCGATGGTGAGCGTGACCGTTTTTTCCGACTTGTATTTATCATCCAGCTTATCGCAGCCGGCAGTCATTCCCCCGGCAAAAATCAGAAAGAGCGTCATGCACAATGACAGCAAATGTTTTTTCATAAACAACAGGTTTTAGATGTGAGAGTTAGACGCAATATGGTTATGCAATATAGATAAAAAATATCGATTTGCAAATCGCAGGATGCTCCTATTTATTCCGTAAAGACATTACACGGCCCGCATCGGTCAATCGAAACGGCTTTTTTTTGCCCGTTTGAAAAAATAATCGTACTTTTGGGCGTCAATTTTAGGTTAATTCAGGTTCAAACATAAAAACCCAAACACAACCATGAAAGAAGCAATCGCAATTCTGACTGGCGGCGGACCCGCACCCGGCATGAATACCGTCGTGGGCAGCGTCGCAAAGACCTTCCTCCGCAAAGGTTACCGCGTAATCGGCCTGCACGAAGGCTACACGGGACTGTTCAACCCCTCGCCCCGAACCGTGGACATCGACTACCCCATGGCCGACGGTATCTTCAATCAGGGAGGTTCGTTCCTGCAGATGAGCCGTTTCAAACCCAAGGATTCGGATTTCGAAAACAACTTCAACCTCAAGTTCTTCACCGACAACAACGTCAAGCTGCTCGTGACGGTCGGCGGCGACGACACGGCATCGACCGCGAACCGCATCGCCAAGTTCCTGGAGGCCAAGAAATACCCCATCGCAAACATCCACGTGCCCAAGACCATCGACAACGACCTGCCGCTGCCCAAAGGCACGCCGACGTTCGGTTACGAGTCGGCCAAGGACAAGGGTGCCGTCATCGCACGCGCCGTCTACGTGGACGCCCGCACGAGCGGCAACTGGTTCGTACTGGCTGCCATGGGCCGCAGCGCCGGCCACCTGGCATTCGGCATCGGCGAGGCCTGCCACTACCCGATGATCGTCATCCCCGAGATGTTCGACAAGACGGAAATCACGGTCGAAAAGATCGTGAACCTCGTCATCTCGTCGATCATCAAGCGTAAGATCATGGGCATGGACTACGGCGCCGCCGTCATCTCGGAAGGCGTATTCCACGCGCTGAGCGACGAGGAGATCCGCAAGAGCGGCATCCATTTCACCTATGACGAGCACGGGCACCCCGAGCTGGGCAAGGTGTCGAAAGCGCACATCTTCAACGAGATGATCGAGAAAAAGCTCAAGGAGATCGGCCTCAAAGTCAAGAGCCGCCCCGTGGAGCTGGGTTACGAGATCCGCTGCCAGACCCCGATCGCATACGACCTGACGTACTGCTCGGAGCTGGGTATCGGCGTGCACAAGCTCTTCGCCGAAGGCAAGACCGGCTGCATGGTTTACGTAGATTCGGAAGGCAATGTAAGTCCGCTCTACCTCAAGGACCTGCAGGATCCCACGACGGGCAAGATTCCGCCCCGTCTGGTGGACATCAAGTCGGACAAGTTCTCGTCGGTGGTGGAGACCATCCTCAACGCCATCACGCCTGCGGATTACGAGGCTGCCAAGCAGTATGTCCCCAATCCGGAGGAGTACGATTTCCACAAGATCCTCAACTGGAAATAATCCTTTCCGAAACAGGATTTCAGCAAATTCCCGGAAGCTGCGGCTTCCGGGAATTTTTCATACAGGCCGGGAAAGAGCGGGCGGCGGCGGAAGGGCCGGGACGGTTGAGGGCGGAAAGGCCGGCGGTAATGACAGAAAGGCCGAGGAGGGAGGAACGGAAGAAGACGGCAACGGCAAAAGGACGGACGGTGATCGCAGGAAAACCGAGCGGAGACGGCAGAGAAGCCAAAGAAGGAGGAATGGAGGAAGACGGCAACGACAAAAGAACGGACGGTGATCGCAGGAAAACCGAGCGGAGACGGCAGAAGGGCCGGGACGGTTGAGGGCGGTGATTTTCCAACTTTTTCAGGCGGAAAAGGAAAAATACCCGTATCTTTGCCGCATTAGATCCCTAACCCTTAAAAATACCTTTATTCATGGAGACACCGGAAAACAAAAACGATGTGTTCGAACCGATGCCGGAAGAGGCTGCCGCACAGGTTACGGCAGAAAACTCTGCGGACGGCAACCGGTCGCAGAAGATGGCCGAAGCAAAGAAAAACCTGCTCGCGGGAGCGCTTTGGTGCGGCGGCGGACTGGCTTTCAGTTTCTTATCCTACTATTTCGCGACAGCCGGGGGCCGGTACGTAGTCGCAACAGGCGCCATTATCTGGGGCGCGATTCAGGCGATCAAAGGTCTCGTCGTCATCCTGAAAATCCAGCATCAGGAGGGACGTTTCACGGCATTCTGGCGCACGGCGGCGCTGGCGGCATGTTCGCTCGCAGCACTGCTCTATCTGGGACAGTTGTCGGTGCGGCTGGCCGGCGGCGAAGAGATGCAGGTGGTGGATACCGAACAAATCTACACGGGTGCGCAGGGAATCAAGGCGAAGATTCCCGCCGGATACACCCTGCTCGAAGAAACCGTGCAGCCCGAAACGGACGAAACCTACGCCTACTACGGTTTCGACACCTACAACGACCGGATAGGTTACAGTCTGGGCAAGGTCGTGGATATGATTCCGGAGGAGATCACGTCCGTCGATGAGATTTCGGACCACTGCGCACAACGCGATTCGGCTTTCTACACGGGCGGATTCATCGCGCCGACGCAGCGCACCGAAATCGGCGGCCGCGAAATGTTGTGCAGCGAAGGATACATAACGGAGAATCCGGAGTTGGTTTATGCCGTTTACGACATGCTTTACGAAGGATCGCTCGTTACGGCGACATTCAGGTACGAGAAAAAGGATTACGGCAAGCGGGAGACCCGCCTGCGGATCGAAAGCCTGCTGAAAGGCATCGAGCTGGAATAACGACGCGGATACTGCGAAAACAGATAAGGACGGCACTTGCATGCCGTCCTTTTTTATTAGAGGAAGCGGAAGGCAATGCGGGAAAGACCATCGGGAAAGCGTATGGCGACGGCGAGAGTACGGGCGGCAACTGCAGAAAGACCGAGCGGCGATGAAAGGAAAGGCCGGGGAGGGCTACGGCAGCAGAAAGGAAGAAGACAACAGCAAAGGCCGGACAGCGAGAGCAGAAAAGTCGAACGGTGACAGCAGAAAGTACGGGCCGGAACACCGCCGTACAGTGCGTGGCTTCCGAGTCGGGAGAGTGTCAGAACAGCGTCGGTTCTGCCTGCCGGAGTGCGGCGGGATGCGGATGGAGATTGATGAATTCGAGCCCCCGGCCCAAAGCGCGGCGAACGGTGTAATGTGTGCCGCCGGGGGAACCGTCGTACCACGCGACCAGCAGTGCGGCGTGCTCGACAAGGTAGTTGTTACGCACGGCATAACACCCCGCATGATAGGACGGGGAGAGTGTCACGCTATGATCGGCGGCAGCCAGCACACGCCGGAAGCGTTCGCGGTCCACGGCCGGGAAGCGGCTCTCCTGTCCCCGGAAAGGGATTACGGCGACCAGCCGCAGACCGGGCATCGGCGTGTGCGGAAAATGCGGGTCCGGAGCCGCGGCGGGAGAAAAGGCCGATCCTGTTTCGGAATCGCGGCACGCGAGGACCGCTTCGGCGGCGGCGAGGTCGAAGCCCATGGCCATGCCGCAGAGGAAGGTCCGGAAGCCGCGGGCGTACAACTCCCCCACCGTCGCGCGCAGAGCCGCAGCGGCTTGGCCCCCGTAAGTGCGGTGACCGGTAAAAGCGACGGTGGTAAGGCGGTCTTCGGTCATACATCCAAAGGTAGCGTTTTGGCCCGGACTTTGCAAGATTTCCTGCTGAATTTAAAACTTTATACGAATATGAAACATTCTGCAAATTGTCTCGCTTCCTTTCTGGGCGGCGCTCTGGTAGGAGCCGTCGTCGCCATGCTCGTAACCCCCAAATCGGGACCCGAATTCCGTGAGGACATCCGCGATATGGCAAAAAAAGGCACCCGCAAGCTGAAAAATGAAATTGACAAAATTCATTGCGACTGCAACGGTCTTGACTGCGATTGCGACAAGGACGAATAAACGGGACCGCCCCATGAAAGATAGCCCGTCACCAACCGGAAACATCGTCACATCACTGATCTTTTTCGGTGTGACGGCTGCCATTGCGATCATCCTCTTTATCGATGCGTTCGTCATGTGGCTCGCGTCGCTGACCGGGTCCGTCGCAGTCGCAGCACTCATTACCGGAGGTTTCTTCGCCGTAATCGCAGCCGTGGTCTATCTGCTGGCCGTGCGTTCGGCCCTGAACTACGTCCGGGACCGGATCGAAACGGTCTACGAGGTCGCTTCCCGGATCAAGGAGGGGTATGACTGGTTATCCGACAAGTTTTCGTTCCTTTCGTTCCTCAGAAGATCCAGATAAGGTAGGAAAAAAACGCCGGTGCAAGGGATTGCACCGGCGTTTTTTCGTGACTGGACGGCAACCTTACAGATAGCAAGTCCGCGTGGACATATACTTTCGTACAGCTACCCCGGACACGCAGGTAAAGTTCGAAAGAGGACACCGGGAAGCTGAGAAACAGAAAAACAAAGAAAAAGAGGACACCGGCAAACAGCACGGCAGGGAGATAAAAAAGGGTGAACGGCGTTTCAGACGCAAACCGTTCACCCTCGCAAATATGTGGAAACTCCGATTGAATCAGCCGTTATTTACCGAAGTAACGCTTGTAGAGACCTTCGAAGCCCTTGCCGTGGCGCGCTTCGTCCTTGGCCATTTCGTGCACGGTATCGTGTACGGCGTCGAGGTTCTGCTCCTTGGCCATGCGGGCCAGACGCATCTTGTCTTCGCACGCGCCGCACTCGGCGTTCATGCGCTTTTCGAGGTTGGTCTTGGTGTCCCATACCACCTCGCCGATCAGCTCGGCGAACTTCGAAGCGTGCTCGGCCTCTTCCCATGCGTAACGCTTGTAAGCCTCAGCGATTTCGGGATAACCCTCGCGGTCGGCCTGACGGCTCATGGCCAGATACATGCCCACTTCGGTGCATTCGCCCATGAAGTGGTTCTGCAAGCCCTCCCAGAGTTCCTTGCCGGCGCCCTTGCCGTCGCCGATAACGTGCTCGGTCACGAATTCGAGGTCACCCTCCTTTTCGACGACTTCGACGAATTTCTCTTTGCCTACCTTACACATCGGGCACTGCTCAGGTGCCTCAGGACCTTCGTGGATGTAACCGCATACGGTACAACGCCATTTCTTTGCCATAATCGCAGTAATGTTTATTGTTTATATTCTGTTTGTGTGGTGCAAAGGTAACGATTAGGGGCGAAATTCGCATATAAAAACGATTGTCTTTTTTTATAGAACGATAAGCCCTGCTTATAGTCAGCCCCGGCGGTCGATAACCTCCTCGATATAAGGCACGTCGGTGGAATCCTTCACCAGCACGCGCTTGTCGCGGTCGAGCAGGTAGAGCGCCGGAATCGCATGGAGGTCGTAGAGACTCTTCTCGCGCACGACGCAGCCCGCATCGTAGCCGTTGATCCAGCTCGGCGGAATATGGCCGCGGTATTCGCGCCACTCGGCGAGATCCTCGTCGGGATAAAGCGCGACGACCTTCAGCCGGCCCCGCTCGATCATCTCGGAGAGCATCGGCGAACCGCCGATCTGCTCGCGCAGCTGTTTGCACATCGGGCAGCCGGGATTGTTGATGAACAGCAAGACGTACTCGGCCTTCACGCCGTAGAGCGTCCCGGTGGCGCCCGAAGCGAGCGTATAGCGGAAATCGTTGGCGCGCTCGCCGATGCGGTTCTGCATCGCCATATTGAGATCGTAGGAGGGGCCGATACGCTCGTACTCGTCGTAATAGGGACTCGCCAGCACGGCCCGAAGAACGGGAATATAGAATTCGTCGTTGCGCAGCGGCGAATTGGGGTCGTGGATAACCTGCTCGGCCAGCATCGTGAAGTAGTCGAGCATGGGACGCGAAGCCGAAGCGCGGCGCATGAGCGAATCCATCGGCGCGCCGTCGGTCGGACGGTCGGAGATAAGCGCAATCCAGCGGACATAGGCCTCGACCATCTGCACCGTATCGACCTCACGAATAAAAAGGGTGTCGGCGAAGTCGAAGCGGTCCCAGTAATGCCAGCGCAGGTAGTCGCGCTTCGCGTCGTCGGAGAGACTCGAAGGCGCGATGGCCGGAAGGAAAACCCGCATCTGGGGCGCGGCGGAGGTCTGCTGCTGCGACGAACGGCGGCCGCCGCACGAAACGGCGCAGAGGGCCGCCAGCAAAATAAGAACAATACGGTACATAAAAGGAGTGTTTTATGTGCAAATATAGTTTTTTTCGGCTACAATCCTACCATCCTCCCGGCGAAAGAGGTTCATACGACGGATTTGCACGGTAGTTGCAACGTTTTCATCCGTTAAAATCAATTCTCAATTTCATTGAATTATGGATGTAAAGAAAACTACCACAAGTACCGGGTTCAAATTGAGTGTGATGACACTCGCAATTATGAACGTGACTGCCGTAGTGAGTCTGCGCGGCCTGCCCGCAGAGGCCGTCTACGGACTTTCGTCGGCATTCTACTATCTGTTTGCCGCCATCGTGTTCCTCATTCCCACGGCCATGGTCGCCGCGGAGCTGGCCGCGATGTTCTCGACAAAGCAAGGCGGCGTTTTCCGATGGGTCGGCGAAGCTTACGGCGCACGCACCGGATTCCTTGCCATCTGGCTGCAATGGATCGAATCGACCATCTGGTACCCCACCGTACTGACGTTCGGCGCCGTGTCGATCGCCTTTATAGGCATGAACGACGTGCACGACGCGGCGCTGGCCTCGAACAAGGTCTTCACGCTCTGCATGGTGCTGGCAATCTACTGGATCGCCACCTTCATCGCACTCAAGGGCCTGGGATGGGTCGGCAAGATCAGCAAATGGGGCGGTATGATCGGTACGATCATTCCCGCAGGCCTGCTGATCCTGCTGGGCATCATCTACATTTCGACCGGCGGACACAACCACATGGACATGTCGCAGGGTTTCTTCCCCGACCTGTCGAAATTCGACAACCTGGTGCTGGCCAGCAGTATCTTCCTGTTCTATGCGGGTATGGAGATGATGGGTATACACGTCATGGACGTGAAGAACCCGTCGCGGAACTACCCCAAGGCCATCATCATCGGTTCGCTCGTAACGGTCTGCATCTTCGTGCTGGGTACTTTCTCGCTGGGCTTCATCATCCCGGCCAAGGACATCAGCCTCACGCAGTCGCTGCTGGTGGGCTTCGACAACTATTTCCACTACCTGCACATGTCGTGGGCGGGCCCGATCATCGCCATCGCCCTGATGTTCGGTGTGCTAGCCGGCGTGCTGACCTGGGTGGCCGGCCCCTCGAAGGGTATCTTCGCCGTGGGTAAGGCGGGTTACCTGCCCCCGTTCTTCCAGAAGACCAACAAGAACGGCGTACAGAAGAATATCCTGCTCATTCAGGGCTGCGTCGTGACGCTGCTGGCGCTGCTGTTCGTGGTGATGCCCTCGGTGCAGTCGTTCTACCAGATACTTTCGCAGCTGACCGTACTGCTGTACCTGATCATGTACATGCTGATGTTCTCGGCGGCGATCGTGCTGCGCTACAAGATGAAGAACACCGACCGCCCGTTCCGCCTGGGCAAGGGCAACGGCCTGATGTGGTTCCTGGGCTGTCTGGGTTTCTGCGGAGCCCTGCTGGCCTTCGTCCTGAGCTTCGTACCGCCCAGCCAGATCTCGACCGGCAGCAACACCGTTTGGTTCTCGGTGCTCATCATCGGTTGCGTGGTAGTCGTGGGCGCCCCGTTCGTGATCTACGCCATGCGCAAACCGTCGTGGAAAGACCCCGAGGCCGCGGCCGACTTCGCCCCGTTCCACTGGGAGCAGCAGCCCGTCGTAGCGGCTCCGGTACATACCAACGCTCCCGAACCGATGGCGAAACCTTCGGATACGGAACTTCACAACAAATAAATCGGTAAATACATCAGACAATGATCCAGAAAATCGACAACGCAACGGTTCGCGAGGCCGTACAGCAGGCCTACGAGCGCTGCAAGAACGAAACGGGCGGCAAGAACGCCGACTATATCCCCTACCTGGCCAACGTACCGTCGACCCTCTTCGGCATCGCGGCCTGCCTGCCCGACGGGGAGGTGATCGCCGTGGGCGACACCGATTACAAATTCGGCATCGAATCGGTATCGAAAGTCCCGACGGCCATCCTGGCGATGAACCAGTACAGCGCACAGGAGGTGCTGACGAAGATCGGCGCCGATGCGACGGGGCTGCCTTTCAATTCGATCATGGCGATCCTGCTCGAAAACGACCATCCCTCGACGCCGCTGGTGAACGCCGGGGCGATCAGCGCCTGCTCGATGGTGCAGCCCGTAGGCGACAGCGACGGCAAATGGAAGGCGATCACGGGCTTCATCGAAGGGCTCGCAGGCTCGCAGGTCGAGGTGATCGACGAGTTGTACAAGTCGGAGACGGCGACCAACTTCAACAACAAGTCGATCGCATGGCTGCTGAAGAATTACAACCGCATCTACGACGACCCGGACATGGCGCTGGACATCTACACGCGCCAGTGTTCGATCGGCGTGACGGCCAAGCAGCTCGCAACGATGGCCGCGACGATCGCCAACGGCGGCGTGAATCCCGTGACCAAGCAGCCGGTATTCAAACCGGAACTGGCGCCGAAGATCGCATCGCTGATGGCGACGGTGGGCTTCTACGAGCACACGGGCGACTGGCTCTTCACGACGGGCCTGCCGGCCAAGACGGGCGTCGGCGGCGGAATCATGGGCATCGTTCCGGGCGTGATGGGCGTTGCGGCGTTCGCTCCCCCGTTGGACGAAGCCGGCAACTCGGTCAAGGCGCAGAAGGCACTGGCCTATGTCGCCGGACATCTCAACCTCAACATCTTCGGCACGACGCGCTGCGTGATGGCCGAAAAGGAACCCGCAAAGGCATAGGCCGAGCGGTACTGTACGGCGAAAGGGGCTGCACTTCGGAGTGCAGCCCCTTTTCTATCG
>ENA-UONV01001602-UONV01001602.1-human-gut-metagenome-genome-assembly--contig:-CS4-NODE-1602-length-19182-cov-9.342814_pt1 | contig 19182 bp, 8 predicted proteins | sample MGYA00242461_ERZ724008 | MGnify/ENA metagenome assembly ERZ724008 | reverse complement strand
CAAGTATATGCAGAAAATCAAAATTTTTTCACAACATCTTCGTACCTTTTTTATCTTCATTCTAAAACAAAAATCCTAACGCATGTACAGCAAATGCAGCTACCCACGCAATCACGCATTGCGCCACTACTGTCAAAAATGCGGCTTTGCTGCTTCCCATTTCCCTTTTCACGGTAGCGACCGCCGCCACACACGGCGTATACAACAAGGTAAATACTAAGAAAACAAATGCCGTAAATGGGGTAAATAACGTATGTATCTGCGATACATCTCCTCCCAGGAGAACGGTAAGTGTCGATACCACACTTTCTTTGGCTGTAAATCCGGTAATCAATGCCGTGGAAATGCGCCAGTCGCCAAAACCAAGTGGTTTAAAAAGCGGCGCCGCAAGGCTTCCAATTATTGCCAGCAGGCTTTCGTCCGCTGATGCTGCGACATTAAGCCGAATGTCAAATGTCTGCAAAAACCATATGATGATCGATGCCAGAAAGATAATGGTAAATGCTTTTTGGATAAATCCCTTTGCCTTTTCCCAAATCAGCTGCACGACACTTTTTGCAGAGGGAAGGCGGTAATTTGGCAGTTCCATCACAAACGGCACCGGTTCGCCCTTAAACTTTGTCTTTTTCAAGATCAATGCATACAAAATACCGCATACAATTCCAAAAAGATACAGTCCAACCATCACTAGTGCTTGGTATTTTCGCGGAAAGAACGCACTGATCATCAACGTGTAAATTGGCAATTTTGCACTACAGCTCATAAATGGTGTGAGCAGGATCGTCATCTTGCGGTCACGCTCACTCGAAAGCGTACGCGTTGCCATGATTGCAGGCACCGAACAGCCAAATCCAATCAGCATCGGCACAAAACTCCGTCCTGACAATCCCGTCTTTCGCAGCAGTTTGTCCATAACAAATGCCACACGCGCCATATATCCGGTATCTTCCAAAATTGACAGGAAGAAAAACAATGTCACGATCGTCGGCAGGAAGCTAAGTACACTTCCCACGCCCTGACAGATCCCGGAAACCACCAGATCATGCACAACCGGATTAATCCGGACTGCAGTAAGCCCTTTGTCAATCCACGAAATTACAGCATCGACACCCAGAGCCATAAGATCTGACAGCCAGGCTCCGAGAAAATTAAATGTCATCGCAAACACCAAAGCCATAATACCGATAAAGCACGGAATTGCTGTATATTTTCCAGTCAGTACACGGTCGATGATCATACTTCTGTGATGCTCTTTGCTCTCATGTGGACGCACCAGTGTCTTCTTACACAAATTCTCGATAAAGGTAAATCGCATATTGGCGATCGCCGCTTCTCGGTCTAATCCGGTCTCTTTTTCCATCACGGCAATAATCTGCTGAAATGCCTGCTTTTTCTCATCGGAAAGCCGCATCTCTTTTTCGATCAGATAATCATTTTCAATCATTTTTGTCGCTGCAAAACGAACCGGAAGTCCTGCTGCCTTTGCCTCGGGCTCCAGCATATGTACTGCTGCATGAATGCATCGATGCACCGCTCCGATTGGATCCTCCTCCTGCTTGCTGTCCGGGCAGAAATCAATTCTTCCCGGCGGCTCCTGAAATTCCGCTACATGCATAGCATGGCTGATAAGTTCATCAATTCCTTCGTTTTTTGCTGCCGAAATCGGCACAACCGGAATCCCAAGGATTTCCTCTAACTCATTGACACGCGCGGATCCCCCATTGGCACGCACTTCATCCATCATATTGAGTGCAAGTACCATCGGAATTCCAAGTTCCATCAGCTGCATCGTCAAACAAAGATTTCGTTCCAGATTGGATGCATCCACAATATTAATAATACCCGTTGGTTTAGAATCCAGCAAAAAATCCCTTGTCACAATTTCCTCATTGGAATAAGGGGAAAGGGAATAAATGCCCGGAAGATCTGTCACCGTCGCCTCCGGATGGTTGCGGATCGTACCGTCTTTCCGGTCTACCGTCACACCCGGAAAATTTCCGACATGCTGATTTGCCCCGGTAAGCTGGTTAAAAAGCGTGGTTTTTCCACAATTTTGATTTCCGGCAAGGGCAAACCGAATCGGCGTTCCCTTGGGAAGTCTTCTTGCTTCATCTTCTTCTCTTTCTTTTTTTGCTTTTCCCAGTTCTCCTACTCCCGGATGGGGAACTGCCTGATATGCCCGTTCCTTTTCCGGATTGCAGGTTTCCTCCGGATGGATTCCATCAATCTCGATCTTCTGTGCTTCTTCCAAGCGAAGCGTCAGTTCGTAGCCACGAACTTTAATCTGGACCGGATCTCCCATCGGAGCAATCTTTTGTAAGGTAATCTCTGTACCGGGTGTCAACCCCATATCAAGCAGATGATGGCGAAGTGCTCCCTCGCCTTCTACTGCCTGTATGTAGGCACATTGCCCCGGATGTAATTCATTCATTCTCATGATATCAAGTTGCTTTCTATTTATAAAACTTCCTTAATCGCTGCCATCAGTTCCTCATATGTCTCATACGCCGGAAGCTGCGGATATTCTGCCTTGATTGCATCCGTACTCTTAAACAAAAATCCGGCCTTACTTGCAAGAATCATTCCGATATCATTATGGCTGTCTCCACTCGCGATCGTATCGTATCCAATCGACTGCAACGCCTTTACTGTCGTCAGTTTTGACTGTTCGCAGCGCATCTTAAATCCTGTAATTTCGCCATCTTCTGCCACAACAAGTTCATTGCAGAATATCGTCGGATATCCTAATTTTTTCATAAGCGGTCCGGCAAATTGGGAAAATGTATCGCTGATGATGATAACCTGTGTCATGCTGCGAAGTTCATCCAAAAACTCTTTGGCTCCCGGGATCGGATCGATCGTTGCGATGGTTTCCTGAATCTCCTTCAAGCCAAGTCCATGCTCTTTCAAAATTCCAAGTCTGAAATTCATCAATTTATCATAATCCGGTTCGTCTCTCGTCGTCTTTTTCAATTCCGGGATTCCTGTCGCCTCGCTAAATGCGATCCAGATCTCCGGTACCAAAACTCCCTCTAAGTCCAAACATACGATTTCCATTTTTCCGTTACCTCCGTACTTTCCTTGATTGTAACTATTCAGGACACCCCTCTCTCAGATTCGCATTTCGAACACTTCGTGTTCTTTCTCGCCTTTGACAAGGCTAAAAATGCTCATATGAGGAGGGGGAGCCCTATTAGGCTCCAAATGTACGGAAATCAAAGCCTCTTACGTGCAAGCACGACGATTTATTGATTTCCATACATTGGTCCTGAATAATTACCCTTGATTTATAAATAGTAAATCTGCCGGTTTTCCCAGCGTCACCATCACTATTATAAAATATCCCTGTCACTTTGACAAGTGAATTTTACACCTTCACCGTCAGTATTTTAGAATATACGCTATACTTTTTCGCCTTTTTCTTTTTATCAAACGTTCTGACTTTAAAGGACAGCGTCTTATTCTTAAGAAGACATCTGAGTTTCATTTTTCCTTTGTATTTTTTAATATTATTTTCGCTCAATGAAATACGTATAAATTTATTTTTCTTTTTCATATAAATTTCAACGTATTTTCCTTTGTATTTCTTTACGCGAAACTCCAGGTAAACATTCCTTCCGGAGCCTTTTTTGCAAACTGTGACCTCCGGTGCTGTCATCCCATTTACCGCGTATTTCTTTAGGCTCGAAAAGGCTCCGTTATCGGCTTGTATTTTGTAATAATATGTTCGACCTGCCTTTACTTTCCTATCTCTAAACAAACATTTCGAAGCTGATACGCTTCCAATTTTTGTATATTTTCCTTTTTCTTTTTCCGACCGGTAGATCTTATAAGTTTTCGTTCCGGGTACCACCTTCCACTGCAGGATAATGCTCCGATTGTCTTTGGTATAAATCCTTTTCCAGGCAGGCGGTTTTACGGATTTTCCCGGCAAATCTTGTCCGGGACTGTCATCTGCCGCCGATGTTGCAGATGGTGCAGCCGTATGATTTACTATCCCGGTTTTCGGAGTTGGTTTAACCGCCGATGAGGTACTCGGTTTGCGCGATGCCGTCGCTTTTGGTATCGACGTTGGAGCCGCACTTGGCTTATTGGATGATGTCAGCGACGAAGTTGGTTTCGCCGGCGAAGTTACTGTTGGGGTCGTGTTCGGCGTCGCTGTCGCTGGTACCAGGCTAGCACTTGGCGTCACTGTCGGAACAGACATTTCCACTCCCGACATTTTATTTTTTGCAATAAATTCCTCACTATAAGCACATTCCTCACAATACTGGCAGCTTACTTTGCAAGTATCATCTTCAAAAAATACCATTTCCTGTAAATTATGTGTATGCTCAGAAAGATCCATATACGAAAATCCTTTTGTTTCTGCAAAGTCCTTCGCTTTTTCACTTTCAGAGCAGATTACAAGATCATTTGTGGCACTTTCAAATACATCGTCATCCATTGCCGACAAACATTCCGAAATATACAATTTTTTCAATGACGAAAAATCGATTCCATAAAAGTAATCATCCCAAATCGATACCACATTCGGCATCAGCAAATTTTGTAGTTTAGGTATACGTATTTTTTCTGAACCAGGATATCGTAAACACTGTAAAAGAACAAGATTCTTTACATTTGAATTTACCTCTAACATTTTTGTCAAAGTAAGATTAAAGCTGCTTTGATTATTTAAAATTGTCTCCAAGCCGGAACAGTTTTGAAACAAGCAGTTCCCTTCATACCAAAACTGCTCATTAATCCACGCCCAATTTAATTTCTCACAATAAAAAAAACTGTTTGCTGCCACTGTAAGTCTTTCTCGTTCCCCCTTTGCCGGAAAATAAACTCCTGTTATTTTAGAAAAAGCAAAGGCATAATCTTCAATCCGCTCTACCGTAGTTGGCACAAAACATGCTCCACCTCTTTGTGCCGGCCAGACAATCAAATGTGTCAGATCCGTAGTGTACATTGCTCCATTCCACATAAGATAATAGCCATTCTTTTCATCTATCACGAGATCCTCAAGATTTTTCATTTTTCCCAGTGTATCGTTTGTGATTGTCTTTACATTTTTTCCGATATAAAGGTGCTTTATCCCACTTCCACTAAGTGCATTTTCACCAATCTGTACGTAAGTATCCGGGATTGTCAGCGACTGGAGATTGGCATTGTTTTCAAACAAAAAATCCCCCACTTTTGTCACCGAATACACATCATTTCCTTTTTGTATATAGGCCGGAAGCTCTACTACACCATCGTTTTCTCCCTGATATACATAATCATCCCAGCCTTCCGCTCCTGCTGTCGCTGTGTGCGTCGTGTCATCCACAATATATGGGATACCATATTTATCTTTTCCTTCTTCATCCAGCTGAACAATCTCATCTGCATCCGGTGCCGTCGTCGGATCCAGTGTCGGGCTCTGTTCTTTGGGGTATTTTGCCAATTCTTTCCATTTATATGAAGTATCCGTCCCATATCCACACTCTTCGCAATATTGGCCTGTTACTTTTATAAACTCATCCTCATAAAAAACAGTCGAAACCAATTTATGCATATGCTCATCTATATTCTGATAAGGATATCCATTTTCCTGCGCAAACTTTGCCGCAGCACTACCGGATTTCGCACACCAGGTTGTTTTGTGATAAGGTATCTTAGAATCATAACTTCCCCCTCCACCATCTTCACTTAATGTGGTAATGGATTCCGGCAGATACATTTTGGTTAAATTCGGAGTCTGTTGTATATATTCATAAGAAAATTCTTTACAGTCGTCCGATACGATCAAATATTTAAGGTTTACATTTTCTGTATAACCGGAGATAAAAGAATTTCCATTTTCTACAATGACACTTTGGACTTTATCAAATCCAATCAAATTCCTCCCCAGATTAATGCTGTTCTCAATATAGACATTTTTTACACTATGACAGGAACCAATTGCAGTTCCTATCCACCGTTCCAAGTACGATAATTCACCAAGGCAAATATTCTGCAAATTTGAACATTCCTCAAGACACCACGACTCCATTCGCTTTACATGAGACATGTCCAAAAAACGCATCGTGCAATAACTAAAGGCATATTTATTCAAGCATTCCACCGTATCCGGAAGGTAAATTTTGTCAATCTTTGCATTTCGAAACGCATACGTTCCTATGGATTTCATTCCATCCATGATAACAAGCGAATCCTTTTCTCCTGAGCCAAGATATGCCACCACACTCATCTCTCCCATATCGTAGAGCACATCACCCACAAACTTAAAAAAAGGATTATTTTCATTAATATAAATTTCGCAGGAAGCAGCTAAAAATGCAGACCGATTCATATCTTTTACCTTCAATCCCAGCGATAATATTTTTAATGTCGAAGTACTAAAAGCAAAATCTCCGATTGTCACAACCGTATCCGGAACAATAACTTCTTTTAAATTCACACCACGAAACGCCTCTTCTTCCACTTCGCGTACTACATATTCTTTTCCTTTAAACGTCACTTTTGCCGGAATTTCATAGACACCCTCTACATCCGAGAAATCACAACTTCGATTATCGGAAGCCACTTTGGCGGTATGATCCTGATTGTTTAATGTGTATAAAACGCCCTGTCGGTCTTTGTATTTAATGTTTAATGGTTTTGTGATATTGGATGCCGAATATTGGCTCTGCGCCGTCCGTTCTCCCTGCTGCGTCTCCGCCTGCGCACTCTCCGGTATTTGAACAAATGAAAAGATCATAGAAATAATAAGCAATATTGCAAGTCTTTTCCGATTCATACTCCTCGCCTTCCTTTTTCAAAAAAAATAATAATCACCAGACCGGTTGTCCCAGTCTAATGATTATTATAAAATATCTATGGTGCTTTGACAAGCGAATATTGTCAGTTTATGTCGTATTTACACATTTCTTCCAGCTTACCGCGATAATATTGAAGCTGTTCTGCGACGCCGGTCATACGTTTGTCACTATCTTCTGTTTTCCGCCGATTCCACGTTTTTTCAGCCATTTTTTGTATGCCTTTTTCTTGGCTTTTGGCACTTTGACAACGGCTTTTTTGTGAATCTTTGCAAATGCTTTTGCACCAACTGTTTTCGCCTTTAATTTAGTGGTTTGGATCGTAACCTTTTTCAGGTTTACGCATTTATAAAATGCTTTTGCCCCTATCTTCTCGATATCTGCTCCGATCACGACCGTTTTCAGTTTTTTATTGCCGGCAAATGCTTTTTCCGCAATTGCTGTCACTTTATAGTTCACACCATCCACTTTTACCGTCTTCGGAATTACAACCGTTTTTGCTTTCTTTTTGGCTGCACTCTTTGTCAGTTCGACTTCCGGTATTTTGCCGGAAGTGTCGGTTACTTTGTAGGTGTCGCCTTTTTTTGACGCAATCTTCGTTCCTGCTGTCTCCGGTGCCTTGGCAGCTGCCGGCGCTTTGGTTTCGCCCGGTGCAATGACCGGTTTGTCGCTTGGTGCCGGTGTCGCGGTAGATTTGTTACCCTCTGACGGATCAGCTGAAGGGACGCCTCCCGGATTCGTGCCTGCCGGCGTTGCCGTCGGACCTGCCGATGGCACAACGGATGGACTTACGGTCGGGGTCGCCGACGGGGCCGCTGACGGACTTGCCATCGGCGTTGCCGTCGGAGTCGGGGTTGGAGTGACTTTGATCGTATATATCACTTCGGCCGCTGCGTCGCCCATTGTCACAGATGCTTTGATCGTTCCTGCGCTCGTCAGATCAGTTGTCGGTTTGCCGTCTCTCGTATAGATAATTTTCGCATCAACGTCTGTCGCTGCTTCCTTCCACGTATCGCTGTACGTCTTATTTAATACGGCTTTGTGTTCTTTTCCATCGTACTCGGCATCTTCCGCCGTCAATGTCATCGTTACCGTGTGTGAAGGATCTGCTTTGCAAACCCCTGTCAGCACGTTATTTTCAGCAGTATATTTCACTTCATGAGATGGGGTATCGGACAGTTCGGTATTGGAATATGCCTTTGTACACCCCTGATAGCCGCTGTATACCATTCCATGCGAACGATCCGGCACCGGAACCGCATCTTTTTCTGCGTCATTGTCAATGTTCTGATACCAGTACTGGCTTCCGTCTGTCACGCCCCGGTTTAAGAGGCTGCACACTTCGCCGGACGCAAACTGCGCTGCTGTCTTTGCGATCTCTCCGGACTCCACTTCTGCCTGATAATACACATTTTCCAATTTACTCTGTGAAAAATCCCGCGCAATCGGATAGCTAGGTCCTTCTCCGCTAAATGTGACACCGCTTGCAAAAGATCCGCGGATCGTACCGAAGTTTGCCCCGGTGAGAGCACCGTATACATTCAGTCCTTTGACCAATTCTTTCGTTGGTCCACCGTACTGATTCTCCCCTAACGTTTCAATCTCACAAGTTTCAACCGAACAATTTTCGATGGTTCCATAGTTATTTCCACAGATAATACCGCTTCGCGTCGTATTCGAACGAGGTTGCTGAATGCGAATATTATTAAAATGCACATTTTTGATCACACCATAATTTCGTTCGGGAAGCACATACAACTCTGTGCACTCCATATTTTTAATTACATGACCATCTCCGTCAAATATACCATAATAAAAGCTAAAATATTCGGGAAACAGACTTTGTGCTTTCTTGTTTTTTAAATCCAGGTCATCCACTAACACAACATTTAACGAACTATTGTTACGAATCTGGTTTTTAACCCACCAAACCTCATCCGTGCTTCCAAGCTCAACAAACCATTTGCCCTCTCTTTTTTGGGATGGGATGGTTACCAGTCGTGTATCCTCCTTCATGACATCTCCCGGATAAGCCAAGGCAGTACATTCTGTCCATTTCTCTCCGCCATCCGGAAGTATTCCATATATGGATTCACCGGGAACCACATTTCCCACAATTTCCTTCCCATCTACGGTGATCACGGCCGTCTTTTTCTTAAGCGTCAGTTCTTTATTGCTTTCGCCTATGGTAAACGGTTTTGTATCCGTAACCACTGCGTCGTTTGCATCCAGGCACTCATAGAAATCCACGCCATCAAAATACTGCCCCCGTATCTTGAAACCATCGGCAAGCTTAACGGTTTTCTCTGTCGTGCTGCCATCTTCATCGGTAAATTTCAGTGTAACATCGTATACTTTCGTTTCCGTATCCGGCACCATTGATTTGGTGTCCGCTACATATTTCGCTGCATATTTGTATTGATAAATATTCCCATTTTCTTCCAATTCAATAATATTGCACGCGTCTGGCAGCGGTATATTCTCCAGTTTTCCTTCGGGTGTCGTAGTTAAACCTGCTGCCGGCACTCCGTTAATTGCTTTCACATTGGCATTTTCCGGCAGATTTTCAAGAGTAAACGAATCATCCAGCTTGTTTGCATAGGCATCGAGAGCATCCTGAATATATATGCTTTCATCACGCTGTATCGTCCCCCCTATGATACGGACTTTGTCACCGCCGAACGCACGACAGGAACCACCAGCCTCTTTTCCCCGGAGCAGGTTCAGACTTCCCCCGGAAATCGTAATGCTGTCATACGCCCCTATTATCTCTGAAGGCATCGAATCCCCCCCTTGCTTGTGTTTCCATACACCCCCGGAAATATTGATGTCATTCGCCATAATAACCTGATCTTCATCCACTTTAGACGTAATCGTTCCTCCGGTCATTGTAAATTGATCTACATTATAGATGCTTCCGGTAAAATCCAGTTTTCCCCCTTTTATTGTTACGTTTCCCCACTTTCCGTTTTTGTATCCAGAGATTACCTTTTCCTGCGAATATACGCCCTCACCGCTTCCCTCAGCAAGTTTCAGCCTTCCCGTACCTTCCTGCAGGGTCATCTCTCCGGTTACACAGATCACCGGATTTTCATCCACAGCCGCAGAAGTAAGGGAAGAATCTTTTTCTACATAAAGATTCGCTTTTCCTTCAATGTCCAAAATCGGAAACAACTGACTGTACAAAACGGATCCACATCCATCTACATCATCACCATACCGGTCATCATTTTTTATTGTGGCACCATCGAAAATGATGTTTGCTTCGACTCCCTCTGCCACCACGATATGGGTATCGATCAGCGCACCATTGATCTCATTGCTTCCCGTAATCTTATAATTTCCATTTTCTGTAATATTGATCTCGATGACTTTTACCACCGTCTCCCTGCCAAAATAATCCACGATTGTTTTGTCCGTTATAAGCGATGCATCCGACAGATTGTAGGTAATGGCATTTTCCGTCGGTATCAAAAGTGCTTTCATTTCCTCCAGTGTCGTTTGTCCTTTCGCATACGCATCGGTATACGATACAAATGGAATGCTTGTAAGCATCGTCGCCGTCAATGTTGCAATGCAGATGACTTTTTTTGCCTGTCTGCGAATCTTTCTGTTGTTAAAATAATTTTGTCGTCTCATAATTTTCCTCCAAGTCTCATTTCCATACATTTTCGCCTTTTAATGTTTTGCTCTTAAATTTATCATATTTTTATACTTTTTTCAATCTTTTTGCAGAATTGTCGACATGACTACAGAATTGTTGCTTTGAAAAATAAGAAAAGAAAAAAAATAAATTACTATCGTTCAAAACAACGAATTAAATCGCTGTAGCCCAATAAGCATAAGGGATACAGCGATTTTTCATTCTAACAACTGTCAAAGATGGTAAAATATCTATGCGGTTTTTGCAAGCCTGTTTCCTAGTATTTTCGGAATATCTGCTGTTTTATCGCGCCACGTTTTTTGAGCCATCTCTTGTATTTCTTCAATTTTTCCGAAGGAATAAGATAACTGGCTCTGTTGTTAATCTTTCCAAACGCGTTTTTGCCTACGCTCTTCTTGCTGAGCGTCGTCGTCTGAAAAGTAACCTTACGGAGATTTTTGCATCCATAAAAAGCTTTGGTTTCGATCTTCGTAATATTTTTGCCAATCACTACTTCTTTCAAGGATTTATTGTTACGGAATGCCTTCTTGCCAATCGAAGTAACCTTATACTCCACTCCATCGATTGTAACCGTCTTGGGAATGATTACCCTTTTCTTCGTTTTATCACTGCTGCCGGTATATTTAATCGTCGGAGTTTTTTTCGAGGCAGATGTTACCATATATTTATTTCCATTTTTTTTCAATTTCGACCCTTTTGGCTCGCTCTTTTGGCTCTCACTTGCCTGCGGCTGTTTTGACTGCTCGGATGCCGGAGCTGGCGTCAATGCGGATGATGGTGCCGGTGTCGCGGTAGATTTGTTACCCTCTGACGGACCAGCTGAAGGGACGCTTCCCGGATTCGTGCCTGCCGGCGTTGCGGTCGGACCTGCCGATGGCACAGCGGATGGACTTACGGTCGGGGTCGCCGATGGAGTCGCTGACGGACTTGCCATCGGTGTCGCCGTCGGTGTCGGGGTTGGAGTGGCTTTGATCGTATATATCACTTCGGCCGCTGCGTCGCCCATTGTCACAGATGCTTTGATCGTTCCTGCGCTCGTCAGATCAGTTGTCGGTTTGCCGTCTCTCGTATAGATAATTTTCGCATCAACGTCTGTCGCTGCTTCCTTCCACGTATCGCTGTACGTCTTATTTAATACGGCTTTGTGTTCTTTTCCATCATATGTCGCATCTTCTGCCGTCAATGTCATCGTTACTGTATGCGAAGAAGCATCCGTACATACGCCGGTCAGTACATTTCCCTCTGCCGTATAATTCAGTTTATGCCGTGGTGTATCCGGCAGCTTGGTATTGGAATATCCCATCGTCTTACAGCCCTGATACCCATAATAAACGGTTCCGTGGGAAGTATCTGCCACAGGAGCGACATCCTGCTCTGCGTCGTTGTCGATATTCTGATACCAGATCTGGCTTCCGTCCGTCACGCCCTTGTTTAACAGGCTGCACACTTCGCCGGAAGCAAACTGCTCTGCCGTCTTTGCGGCATCTCCGGACTCCACATTTGCCTCATAATATGTATTTTCGATCGTACTATACGGAAGTTCGTGGGCAAGCGGCCAGGTCACTCCCTCTCCATCAAAAGTAATATCGCTGGCAAAACATCCCCGGATCGTACCAAAGTTTCCACCGACGAGAGCACCGTATTCCATTACTTTACCATAAATAGAATTTTCCTTTTGCGCCACGGTTTCAATCACAGCACTTTCCACCGAACAATTTTCAACGATTCCATAATTGTCTCCACAGACAATCCCCTGACGAGTATGCTTACCACCATAGCATTTATCTGATATATTCTTAACGTGTACGTTTTTAATTGTGCCAAAATTTTGCGGTGTGATAACCTCATAACCCGTATCGGACCTTCTCACATTTGAAATGGTATGGTTATTTCCATCGAAAACGCCATAATACTTCGTCCATCCAAGCAAACCAGGGAGGTAGTTGCGCACCTTATTATAATCAAAATCTGCATCCAGAAGAACATTGATCGTATTATCTATATGCATCATGTTCTGAATCTGCATTACATCCTTTTCCGATTGCAATTTCACATACCACTCGCCATTTTTTTGAACGGATGGCACTCGCTCCAATAAAATATTGTTCCCTGACGGTATCGGATCTCCCGGATAAAATATAGCGTAAACATAATCATTCTTTTTCCACATATACATGCTGTCTGACGGCAGCACCTCTCCGGCAAATGGTTTCCCATCCAAAGTTACCGTGCTGCTCTTTTTTAGTGTGAGTTCCGAGCTGCTTTCAATGCGAATCTCCGAAAGCTGCTCCCCGTTGTCATCAACATACGTATAATAATTTTTGCCGTCATAGTATTCTGACTTCATCGTAAAACCGTCAACTGCCTGAATCTCTTTTTTCCCGATCGGCGTACCATCTTCTTCTGTCAATTTTAATGTGACATCGTGAACAACCGGTGAATTTTCCGCATTTGCCACCATCGTTCCTTTTTGATTTTCACTGTCATACTCATAATCGAATTTATACAGCGTACCATTTTTCATCTTAATCAAATTGGAACAACACGGAAGTGCGGCATTCTTCCATTCTCCGTCCGATGTCGTCTGTATCCCCTCGACCGGGTAACCATTGACCTCTGCCACATCTGCATTTTTCGGAAGGCCTGTCAGATCAAACAGCTTTGTCTCATTTCCATACGCATCCAACGTATCCTCAAGCACAAATCCATCACCCGGTTTAAGATTTCCCCCGATAATATGTGTACTCGGAGAAGAAAATGCCACGACATCACGAGGATTTGATATAATCCATTTTACCTGGATGCTTCCTCCACTAACTTGTACCGTTCTGTCTGCCTCAAATAGTTTACTTTCACTATTTCCATAAGTGATAATGCTTTGATTCCAGATTCCCCCGAGGATCGTAATATCATTTGCTGTCAGCGTACCGGTCTCACGCAGACACGTTGATGTAATTGTTCCCCCGGTCATTATAAACTTGTCGATAGACTTGATGTATCCCGTGACATCAAGGTTTCCACCCTCGACCGTCAGGCTGCCAGCCGGCTGTATCGCGCCAGTCATATTACCACAAATTACCATTTTACCTTCACCTGGGTTGTTCTCATCTGCCCTCGGTGTAAGTTTTAAGACCGCCTCGCTGTCTTTTACCGTCATTTCCCCGGTCACACGAATAACCGGGTTTTCCTCTGCCGCTGCGGACATCAGTTCAGAATCTGACTCGACGTAAACATTGGCATTTCCAAAAATATCCATCACCGGAAATATCGGATTATATATGATACTTGTCGTTTTTGAACATACCGCATACTTGGTTTGATTCTTTATCGTCGCCCCATCAAAGGTGATATTTGCCTCGACTCCCTCTGCCACTGTGATATGAGTATCGATCAACTCACCATTGACCTCATTGCTTCCTTTGATCACATAATTACCATTTTCTGTAATATTGATCTCGATGACTTTTACCGTCATTTTCTCGCCATAGTAATCCATAAACGTTTTATTCGTTATAAGCGACGCATCCGCCAGATTGTAGGTAATGGCATTTTCCGTCGGTATGGAAAGTGCTTTCATTTCCTCCAGTGTCGTTTGTCCTTTCGCATACGCATCGGTATACGTTGCAAATGGAATACTCGTAACCAGCGTCGCCGCCAATGCCACGATGCTGATCGCTTTCTTTGCCCGTCTGCGGAGGGATCTCCGCAGATTTCGGTTTTGCTGGTTCCGGTTATAAAAATAATTTTCTCTAATCATATTTTCCTCCATCGTAATCGGTTATCTTCTATCGTTACGGATCACTCGCCTGTGATCTTCTGTTTTCCACCGATTCCACGCTTTTTCAGCCATTTTTTGTATGCCTTTTTCTTAGCTTTTGGCACTTTCACAACGGCTTTTTTGTGAATCTTTGCAAATGCTTTTGTACCAACTGTTTTCGCCTTTAATTTAGTGGTTTGAATCGTAACCTTTTTCAGGTTTACGCATTTATAAAATGCTTTTGCCCCTATTTTCTCGATATCTGCTCCGATCACAACCGTTTTCAGCTTTTTATTGCCGGCAAATGCTTTTTCCGCAATTGCTGTCACTTTATAGTTCACACCATCCACTTTTACCGTCTTCGGAATTACAACCGTTTTTGCTTTCTTTTTGGCTGCACTCTTTGTCAGTTCGACTTCCGGTATTTTGCCGGAAGTGTCGGTTACTTTGTAGGTGTCGCCTTTTTTTGACGCAATCTTCGTTCCCGCTGTCTCCGGTGCCTTGGCAGCTGCCGGTGCGTTGGTTTCGCCCGGTACTTTGGTTTCGCCCGGTGCAATGACGGATTTGTCGCTTGGTGCCGGGGTCGCGGTAGATTTGTTACCCTCTGACGGACCAGCTGAAGGGACGCTTCCCGGATTCGTGCCTGCCGGCGTTGCGGTCGGACCTGCCGATGGCACAGCGGATGGACTTACGGTCGGGGTCGCCGATGGAGTCGCTGACGGACTTGCCATCGGTGTCGCCGTCGGTGTCGGGGTTGGAGTGGCTTTGATCGTATACGTCACTTCGGCTTGCGCAGAACCAATAAATAACGTCGCTTTGATCGTACCCGGACTGCTAAGGTCTTCCGTCGGATTTGCACCGCGTGTATAAACGATCTTATACGGCACTTCCTCCTCGCCCCATTCGTCACTACATTCGACACCTACCGTAACCGGATGTGCTTTTCCGTCATAGGTAACGTCATTTGCACTCACAGTCAGTTGTACATTGTGTGAAGAGTCGTTCTTACAGATACCTGTGATTGTACTCCCTTCTGCTGTATACTTAGCTTCATGAGATGGTGTAGTCGTTTGAAGTTCGGCATTCGAATATACTTTCACACATCCCTGATAACCGGCATATACAATTCCGTGGGACGGATCCGCTACCGGTGCCGCATCTCTCTCATCGCCGTTGTCGATGTTCTGGCGCCAATACTGGCTTCCGTCTGTCACTCCGTGATTGAGAAGACTGCACACTTCTCCGGAAGCAAACTGCTCTGCTGCCTTCGCATTTTCCCCTCCTGCTTTCTCGGAAAGATAATACGTATTCTCTAACTTGCTTCCCGCAAAAGACTTACAGATCGGATAGGTCTCGCCATCTCCGTTAAACGTGATATCTTTTGCAAAACTATCTTTAATCGTACCATAGTTTCCGCCGACTAACGCACTATGAACCCGTAATTTAATGCTCTGTTCATCATCGTCGTCCGTCCCTTTCTTCGTTTCTACCGTTGAACTTTCCACGGAACAGTTCTCGATGGTTCCATAATTACGGGCACAGAGAATACCGGATTGGAAGTTCGCCGAATACTCACTCGAAGGAATCGATGCATTCTTGATATGAACATTTTTAATCGTACCATAATTTTTTAATATCAAAACACTCGAATAATATTTGTTTTTCACATTGGTGATACCATGTCCGTTTCCATCAAAAGTACCATAATAGTCTCCGTTACCCTCATCCAGTAAATAAAAACAGTCTTCTCCGCTAAAATCAAGATCTGTCTCCAAAAGAATGTTTAATGTATTGTCATGCCAAAGATTCTCATTTAACAAATCAAGGTCATCTCTGTTCTCTATTTTGACAAACCATTTGCCTTCTTTTTGAACTGCTTTTAGAAAAGAAGTATAACTCGTCCCTTGCTGCACCGTATCTCCCGGATAGGCGATAAATTTATCATCCTCCTTGTCCGTTGCCATATAGAATGAGTCGGTCGGCAGTACATCGTCTGTCCATTCTGTCCCATCCACAGTTACCTTTTCTTTTACTTCATGTAAAGTAATAGTGACATCATCTATGATTTTCTCCGGCTTCTCTGCACTATCGTATTTATAGTATTTTTGTCCGTCAAAATACCGATTTCCCAATTCAAATCCATCTGCTACTGTAATTTCCCGACCTCCGGATTCTCCTTCGTCCCGGAGTGTTACTTTGTGAGTAACCGACTTGTCATTTTTTACCATGCTTTCTTTCTGTGTTTCTTCATCCCACTGATAAGTATAGATGTAGTTTTCTCCATTATCCAGTGTAATCACATTATCTCCGTATTCCAAAAGGCACTTCAGGCTTCCATCTTCTGCTGTCTGCAGTCCGGTTACCGGCTGCCCGTTGATTCTCTTCACTTTGGTATTTGGCTGAAGTCCATCCACGGTAAAAAGGTTGATAATATTATCATACACATCTGTCACGTCCTCCAGCTTAAACTGTGTTTCATCGTATGAAATCACACTATTCTGAATCACCATATTTATCGTTTTCTTCCCGTATGAAGTCCTCACGATAGGAATCGCCTCACTCGAATTTTCCAGTTGGGCTGTTATGTTTGCACCATCGATGTACAGACTATCCTTGCAATACAGCATACTACTAACATAGGCTTTTTCCGCATCGTTGGTAAGCGATAGGTTTCCTCCCAATATGGCGATATTCTCGGCATAAACATTGTATTGATCGGCGTAGCGCAAAGATACATTTCCATCTGTCATCGTAAATTTATCCACATCTGCAATCCCTCCATATGCAGTGAAATCTCCCCCTTCCACTGTCACAGATCCAAGGCGGCGGTTTTCTCCCTCTTTCGATCCTAAAACTGCATAACCACACACTTCTCCATCTTCTTCTGTTTGCAAATCATTTTTGTAGTTTCCACTCATCAAGGTAAGGCGGCCGGTGCCTTCTTTGATTGTGAGGTCACCAAGCACCTGAGCCACGTAGTTATATTCCGTATCCGGCGACGTAAGACAGGAATCCTCTTTCACATACAGATTCGCCGTTCCTTCGATATCCAATACCGGGAAAAGCTGCTCCGTATATACATTACCACAACTATCTGAAGTTGAATCATACGTCTGATTGTTTTGGACCTTAGCCCCATCGAAGATAATATTTGCCTCGACTCCTTTTTCCACTTTGATATGGGTATCTACAAATGCACCATTGATCTCATTGGAGCCTTTAATGATGTAATTGCCGTTTTTTGTAATATTGATTTCTATTACCTTCGTCGTGAGTTCATCCCCATACACATCCACAAATGTCTTCTCAGTCCGAAGCGAAGCATCGGAAAGATTATAGGTCACTGCATTTTCTGTCGGCAGGGAGAGTGCCTGCAATTCCTCCATCGTTGTCTGTCCTTTCGCATATGCCTGCGTGTAAGGAATCATCGGGATACTGCTCAGCACCGTCGCCGATAACGTCGCGATGCAGATTGCTTTCTTTGCTTGTCTGTAAAATTTCTTTCTCATTCTTTTCCTCCATTTTTTAACGATTGTTTCCATTTTCCAATTTTTTCCTGTATTCTTCATATCGTTCTCGCAAAATCTCCCCTGTCGTCCAAGGTTTGCGCCGTCCGACATAATGAATTACTGCCGGATTCTCCCGCCGGAGATCCGCAAACAGTTTCTCACTGTTACTATTGCCGCTTTGCAGATGCCCTGCCACAAAGGTGGTATAATTCCATCGAAAATCCACCGGCTGTACTCTGCCATCAAACAGCATATTTAAGACATCCTGGTCACTGAATGTATATTTGTGCTTTGCCAGCAGTTCGTAGATCTGTGGCATCGTGATACGCTTTCGTGCTTTTTCCAGATTCAAAAGCAATACTCCGGAATTAAAATAGTCCTCCGGATGCTTCATTTTCAGCCCATCCCTGCGGTAATTATCCACGTTATAAGGCATATCGTCCAAAAAGATGGCGCGCCGTGTCTTCGAAAACACTCGAAAATCCTCGGATCGAACTGCTGCTACTTCTTTTCCACGAAAATCGGTATCGTACAGCTGGCTCACGTCGTCCAGAAAAATCATATCACAGTCGAAGTATAACATTTTGTCATAATTTGAAAACATTTCGTCAAACAGATACAACCGGTAATTGATCGCCGCTGTATAATACGCATTTGCTTTCTCCGGAAAATACTGCCGCACGTCTGTCATATCCACGAGGCGGATGCTGACTCCTTCCTCTTTGTCCGCCAGCGACCGGATCTGTTCTGCCGCTTTCTCGGAAATGTCATCCTGCAAGATAAGAATGTCATAAAAACGTGTCTTGTCGCGATTCCATAAGAGGGAATAAAGAGACGTACAAAGCGGATCCGCATATCTCTCATCACTTACAAAGCATATATTTACAGATGTTTCAAATGCTTTCGGAAGCTTCTCCTTTTCCATTCCTGCTCCTTTTCTTACGTTTATTTTCTTTTTTCCAGTATGTACTTAATGAATTTTTGCATTTTATTTTATCATATTTTTATAATTGTTTCAATATTTTTTACCAAATCGATACTTTTTTTACAGAATTGGCCTTGCAAATGACAAAAGAATTTTGAGCGTGTGCATGCCTGGGCTTGGTGGCGCCTCCGCACACGCCAAATCCTTCTTTTCTCATTCTGGCGTGTGCATATCTGGGCTTTTTTTAGCAAGGTTCGCCTCCGCACACGCCAAATCTTTCTTTTTTCTTTCTGGCGTGTGCATATCTGGGCTTGGTAGGGCCTTTGCACACGCCAGATCCTTCTTTTTTCTTTCTGGCGTGTGCATATCTGGGCTTGGTAGGGCCTCCGCACACGCCAGATCCTTCTTTTCTCATTCTGGCGTGTGCAGCACTGGGCTTTTTTTTAGCAAGGTTCGCCTCCGCACACGCCAGATCCTTCTTTTCTCTTTCTGGCGTGTGCAGCACTGGGCTTTTTTTTAGCAAGGTTCGCCTCCGCACA
>ENA-UONV01001586-UONV01001586.1-human-gut-metagenome-genome-assembly--contig:-CS4-NODE-1586-length-19314-cov-7.681500_pt1 | contig 19314 bp, 16 predicted proteins | sample MGYA00242461_ERZ724008 | MGnify/ENA metagenome assembly ERZ724008 | reverse complement strand
ACATCTGCGGCTCATGCACAGCCCCGGTGAAAAGTGAGCTTTGTGCGATGGAGGTTTCCGGACGGATGATCTCGGCCCTTTCGTCCAGTGCCAGCACATTGTTTTTCTTATCAAAAAGTGCAAGAAGCTGCTCCGCACGCTCTGCAACGGAAAGCGTGTCGAAGTCAGCTTCTTTTGTTTCAGTCATAATGGTGGACACAATGCGGTTGACAAGCTCGACCTGAGAAGTGAGATTGCCGCCATTGTCTTTCACGTTGTTTAGCCCCTTTTCAACGATCTCGGCAACATATTTTGAGAATACTTTAGACGCTTCCGCACTATCAATAGGCGCAGTTTGAGAGAGCTTGTCCGTTACGGAAAGTTCTGTATCCAGACCCTTATTTATGATTTGCTCGTAAAGTCCGTTGTGTAGCATTCATATACTCCTTTGGTAGAAACAGCATTTATCCAAAGAACAAACTATTTGTTCTGACATGACTGGCCCTTCATGTTACTTATCGATTTCCGGGACAAAATCCATAATATCGTTTGGTCTCACATCAAGCGCGATACAGATCGCGCCGATCACGTCGGTGGTTATATCCTTATCGTTTGCCAGCTTGTACATCTGATAATGGGTGATGCCGGCAGCTTCTTCCAAATCTTTCTTTTTCATATTCCGATCAACAAGAATATGCCACAGCTTCTTATAACTAACAGCCATTTTGAATCTCCTTTATGGGCTATTTGGCGTCGGGTACAATAACATGAATATAGCATATCACGATTCGACCGAGAAATCAATAATATGATAAGAATTTCAAACTTTTAATAGGTACAAAAATGTTATGGCTGATTTAACGGTTGCGTATAATTGCCGCTATCGGCGAAATCCGAATGTTTTTTCATCATTAAATCTTGATATTTTGCCGACAATGTGCTATACTATCCCTGTGCAGAAAGTGAGGGATCTCTATGAAATATATTTCTGTCGCGGAAACGGCGAAAAGGTGGGGCGTTTCCGAACGCAGCGTGCGAGGGTACTGCGCCGAAGGAAAAATCGACGGTGCATTTCTGACCGGAAAGACATGGAACATACCCGAAACCGCGGAGAAGCCCGATCGCATTAACAAGAAAACTGATGCACCAAAGACACTTCTTGAGGTGCTGAAGGCCGAGAAAGCGGCGAAGCTGCACGGCGGCATTTATCATAAAATCCAAATCGATCTGACCTATAACTCCAACCACATTGAGGGCAGTCGCCTTACCCACGATCAGACGCGCTATATCTTTGAGACGAACACCATCGGCGCATCGGACGGGACGGTCAAAGTTGACGATGTGGTCGAGACTGCCAACCATTTCAAGTGCATTGATATGGTGATCGACAATGCCAATTATGCTCCGAGCGAGGCGTTCATCAAGCAGCTGCACGCCGTTCTGAAAAACGGAACTTCCGATTCACGCCTCGATTGGTTTGCCGTCGGTGATTACAAGAGACTGCCCAATGAGGTCGGCGGCATGGACACAACTGCACCGGAGAATGTCGGTGCTGAGATGAAGAAACTGCTTGCTGAATACAACGCCATTGAGAGCAAAACCTTTGACGATTTGCTTGACTTTCACTACCGCTTTGAGCGCATCCATCCGTTCCAGGACGGCAACGGCAGAGTCGGGCGCCTACTCCTTTTCAAAGAATGCCTGCGGAACAACATCGTGCCGTTTATCATCGAGGACGACATCAAGATGTTCTACTACCGAGGCTTGAAGGAATGGCAGAACGAGCGTGGCTACCTGCGTGATACTTGTCTATCTGCACAGGACAGATTTAAGAAGTATTTGGACTATTTCCGAGTACCGTATGACCAATAAGCAAATCCGCCCCTGTTCGATACAGAGGCGGATTACTTTTTCGTAATAAACCCGTGCGTCTATGCCGTAAAAATGTAGAATTTTCAATGTGTTTTTGAGTGTTGCTCACACTTCCGTATCACGCTTCCGGACCATCTGGGGTGGACACTTTAGATGTCCACCCTATTTTTGTCAGTATTCATGCGGGTTTTCGGGCCTTTTAGAGCCCAAAATTCAAAGTGATTTTTCATAGATGCCTTTTCCCAAAAAGGGCAAATTAGAGGTTTTTTGTGAGTAGAAGCGGGGCTTCCGCCTGATTTTCCAGGTTGGAAGCCCCGCTTTTTTGCGTTTTCCACCCTTTTCCCCGTTGTCGGAAGCGCAGAAGTTTCCGGCAGTTTCATAGATCGATCTTCCAACATTCATCTGGGTTATTTGATCGGATCTACAATCTGAATCACGCCCCGATGTTAATCTGAATATCCGTCGGCTGCACAATTTTTTCATCATGGGTGACGACGATCAGGATGCGGTTTTTGCACTGATTTCGAATGGATTCCATGATCGGGCCTTTTGTTTTGTTGTCCAACGAGGCTGTCGGCTCATCGAAAATCAGAACGGATGCATTCGACAGCAATGCACGCGCAATGCCCATTCGTTTTTTCTCTCCATCCGAAAAGGCTACTGTCTCGCTGCTCACGATCGTATCCAAGCCTTCCGGGAGCTTTTCAATCAGCTTATCCAGCTCCAGCAAGCTCAATGTTTCGATAATTTCATCGTCGGTGTGATTTGCACCGGAAAGAAGCAGATTATCCCGTATCGAGCATGCCAGAAATTCCGTGCTCTGGCTTGCAACAGAAACCTGCTCGCGGAAGCTGCGTTCATCGTAACTTTCAATGTCGTTTCCATTGATTTTGATTTCACCCGCTGTTGGTTTTTCAAATCTCAGCAGCAATTTGAGCAGCGATGTCTTGCCTGATCCTGAGTTGCCGCGGATGACAACCGTATCGCCGGAAGCAAACCGATAGGAAAGATGGTCGAATAAGCATTTTCCGGTCTCTTCATACTGGAACTTAACATCATCCAATTCCAGCGAAGTGACGTTTTCACACTTTCTTCCGGCTTCCTCCTGATTCCGTTCCGGCAGCAGCAGAATGTCGTCCATGCGCTTTTGATTGCCAATGGATACAAACAGGCTGATAAACCATCTCTGGATTCCAAAGAAAACCGGGGTAAGCCACAAAATGTACGCATTCATTGCGTATATGTCGCCAACCAGCATCTCGCCCGACTGAACCCCTCTCTGCGAAAACACAAGCAGAATGACGATCCGGATAATCTCACAAAGCGCCGTCTGTATATCGGCCAACGCGTTCATCGAAAACATCTTATTTACAGCTTTGGTGTAGTGCTTCTGCCAGGTGGACTCCGATTGCTCAACGTATTCCCCTAATCCGAGAACACGCAAATACGCGCTCGAATAAATCGAATCCGAGGCGATAGAGCTGCCTTCAATCAGCGCTTCATTCTTTTGCCGGTTGGCTGTTTCCACAGGCTTTTTCAGGAGCTGCGCGCCAAAAATCTGGAAAATGGAAACGGCGATCAGCAGTATTGCGATGGGGGCGTTGATCTGAGCCATGAATATGAAGCCCACAACGATGGTGGTTGTGTACCAAACCAAGTTGCTCAGCGTGGAGAAGTAGAAATCTGCAATAACAAGAGAACCGTGGATGATTTTATTATAGATCTCCTGATGCGAGGTTTCTGAAACCCAGCGCGTAGGCTGCTGAACTACCTTTTTAATGGTATCGAGCCGGATTTCCTTAATGATATCATATACAAAACGACTCAACCATGTATCAAGAACATACAGAACCAGAACGATCAACGGACACAAAACATAGAGAACGCCGTAAACAGCGGTATTGGCAGACTGTGCCTGGTCGCCTGTTACGCTGTTGATCAGTCTCTGGAGCATCATTGTCGGGAGCAGCATGAGCGTACTTCTAACTACGCCGGAAAGAATGGACAGAATTACTTTCGGAATATGGAATCTTGCTTTATGGAAAAACAGCTCTAAATATACATCTCTACGCTTCATTAAGTTCACCCCACACTTTTGAAATTTCATCATATGTTCCACTGGCGACTACACGGCCATCATCAAACAGAATGATATGGTCCATGCGGTCGATGTACTTCAGGTTGTGTGTAATCAATACAAGCGTCTGGTCCATTTCAAGGAGATAGGACATGACCTTTTCGACCGCATGATCATCAAGCCCGGTCGTCACTTCATCCAGCAGGAAAAAGTTTCGGTTCACAGACAGGCCCCTTGCAAGGCCGACCAGCTTTTGCTGCCCGCCGGAGAGCTGCACGCCCGTAGGCCCGATAACCGTATCGTATCCATTGGGCAGGTTCATGGCCAGCTTATCCATCCCAAAGCTTTCGATCACCTGCGCCAGCACCCCGCTGTTGACTTCACCCAGCCGCAGGTTGTTCCGAAGCGTGTCGTTCACCAAATATGTAGTGCTCGGGATCGAGGAAACGCTTTTCAGCAATGTCCCCCGATTGGACTCCGTGATCCGCTCCCCGCCCACAAACAAACTGCCTTCTGTGCCTGTCAGCAAACCGGATAGCAGACTCATGGTCGTGCTTTTGCCGCTTCCGGTTTTTCCGACAATCGCAGTTTTCTTTTTATACGGGATAGTGAAAGACACGTTGGAAAGGATATTCACATCGTTGATTCTGTAACTTACGTTGTTGAAGGAAATATCCCCATGCAGCAGATTTTCGCTCACTTCCATCTGCTGCTCGTCTTTTTCGCAGAGTACCTCGTCGATCTCTTTGATCTTAAACCATGTCTTTTTGATGGAGAGATAGATATCGCCAAAATTCTGGATCGGAACGCAGAGGGTCGAAACCAGGCTGACAGCCGTTACAAGCTGGCCGGCCGTAATTGTTCCCGAGGCAAAGCTCGGGATGCTGATGCAAACAATCAGAACCGGGGCAACCGAATTGATGACGCGGGTCAGCGTTTTATAAAAATTGAGGCATATCTTCGACCTTACGGTCGTTTCATTGAACGTATTGTTCTCCTGCTCGAAAGCGTGGATCCGGTCGCCAATTCTCCCGAAGGATTTAAGAAGCGTAAAGTGGTCGACCAAGTCGAAGAAGACACGCGTAAGCCTTTTTTCACTTTCCCGAATGTTGTTGGAATAGCGCTCGCTCATTCTGCCTATCGGCTTCGCTATGATCACGGAAAAAGCATAGATAAACGCAGCGGTAAAAGGATAAATGATATTGATCGAGCCAAGTTCCACGGCTGCCAGCAGACCCGTGGTTAAGCTAATGATAAAACGAATGATTCTCTCGATGGAGAATTCCTGAATATCATAGATATCTTTGCTGCAGATTTGGAAAAGGCCTGTCGGATTTCTCTTTAAAAAAGAGGGATAATTCATCGTGTGAAATTTGCGTATCAACGCGTGATGCAGACTGGTCACAAAGTTGCACGACAAGCGCGTGAGAAAAAACGACAGGAGTATTTTGTCTAGAAAATACGTCAGGGCCGTAATTACAATAAGTGCCAAGAGAGAACGGATAAAAACCGAGGTGATTTGCATGCGGTCGATCACAGCGCCAAATTGAACGGACATCTGGACATTCATCAAGGAAAGAAGCGGCATCACAACCGCAATTCCTATAACGAGCGTGACATTCTTTTTATTTATAAGAAGCTTTTTCATACAGATGGTTCCTCCAATAATTTCTGATAAACTTTAGAAACCGCATGCACCTGCCGAAGCAGGTGCATGAATGAAATTACATCATGGGATTTTCCAACAGGTCTTCGATATCGCAGCCGAGAACACGGGACAACTTGTAGAGGATGTTTGCCTGCGCCTTGTCAATGCCATTGACCCGCTGTTCGTACATCTGAATGTTGCGAAGATTCACGCCGGACTGCTCTGCAAGCTCTGCCTGAGATAAGCCCCGGTTTTCACGGATGCGCTTCAGGTTGGAATCGCCTTCCGCTGCTTTATAGAGTTCCTCCATGGTATCGATGAAACTTGTAATGTCCATCTCGTGGTAAACGGAATACATCCCAATGATCTTGGAAAGTGGAATGCGCTCAAAGATGTCCTTGAAACGACGGCCGGTAAACCATTGGTACTCTGCAACTGCCCAACCGGCCCAATATTCAGGGGAGCAGTCCTCTGCGTTGGTTGGTGCTGGCAGCTCCTTTGGACCGTATGCCTTTGTGATGACCGCACGGGCCAGCTCAACACCGGACATCCCTGCAACATAGGCGGGGTTGCCTCGTTCAAACTGTTCGGCGTAGCCGGTATTGATGAAGAGTGCTGTGATCCAATCCGGTTTTAGCTTGCAGTCGTTGATCGCATAGTCGAAGAAAGAGGAAAGACGATCCTTGGCATTATTCAAATAAGATTCGCTGTATGCGTGGGTCATCGTTGCTCATCTCCTCCCTCAAGATATCCAGCACGAAGATGTCGTCCCGGTAAGACTTGCTTTTCTTGATCTCTTTACGGTAAGTATCCCTCGCTTTGGTATCTCTATCCAAGAACTTGGGGTAATAGACGCTCTTGCTGACCGGATAAGCATTCACGAAGTGCAGCCGATCAAAGCCTTTTTGAGAAATGACAACCGTCTGCTCGCCGAGCTTGCCCAGCTTTAGAGCCTTGTTCAGACTTCTGAGCGGTAAGGTGTTGGACACAAAGGATTCTGCATATTGGAAATAGGAATCGTCTGCCCGATAGCCGATCACAACATCGTAGCCGGTTAAATCAATTGAATAGTGGTCAATAAGATAGTCCCTTGCATCAACGGCAACTTCGGAGTCCAGCTTGAAGGTGCGGAATTGAAGCAGAAGAGCCATCCAGTTCAGGACCGTATGCGTTCCGTCCAACAAGTTCAGCACCTCCAGCCCGTCCGTGTCAAAGGCATAGCTGTTGACAAAACCGTCTGTGTTCTTTTTGCAAGCCCACTCACGAGCCATCTCGTCCACTTGTGTGCAGTAGAAGCCCATACCATAGTCGTTGTGCGGATTTCCAATATGAATATCCGGAACCTCGATGATGTGGTCGGTTCCATGAAGCAAATTGATGATGCTCATCAGCGGCACCTCCTATAACACTGTGGTGGTATAGATAGATTGTATCATTGTGGTGATAGTTTGTCAATCGGCTTTAGAAGCAAAAAAGAAACGGAGAAATGATGCTCGTGCCGAAATCTTCCGTTTCATACGGCAGTTGCCGGTGAACATGGAAGTCACCGTCAATGGCATCAAATACAAGTTCGTCCATGCATCTCCTGTGGAGGACTATATGACTTCCTATTGGTGCAGCCGAGATTACAAGGATCAGAGGGAGTTTGCCGTATGGGAAAGATGGAGTAAAACCAAACCCATTCCCGAGGGATATATGCTGATCTTCGGTCATACCCCGACCTGCTATTTCCAGAATAAAGAGCCATTGTGTATCTGGAAAACCGACAACGCCATTGGCATTGACTGCGGCGCAGGATTCGAGGACGGACGGCTCTCGTGTCTACGCCTGGATGATATGCGAGAGTTCTATTCAGAGCCGTGATAGAGTGAACTACAGGTTCAATGACATCCGGCCAAAAGAACTTTATAATCACAACAGATAGAAATCAATATGACGAGGAGAAGAAAATGAATCTGAAAGAAGCATTCCGTTATCAGAACAAGCTCCAGTCCTTTATGGATGAAGCACAGGAAATCTTGGATCGTGATTCCAATGTCACAAAGGTGGAGAATACCCATCTGCGCCACAAGGTCATGGCAGAAGCCGAAGATGAGACGATAGTCATTACTCCGGATACGGAGTATTACGAGCAGATCACCGGAATTGCACAATTTCTGTTGTATCTGCTCGGCGAGAAAGAGGCTCTGTTCGCTGCAATCCGAAAAGCAAAGGATGCGCTGGACATCGACATGGACAGCGAGGTCAGCCTCAATGCCGCCCGACAGTCAATTGCCCGCACTTTTAAGCGGATGAATGATCTGCGAAACTCTGAGCAGATCATTTCCAATGGAGGAACCGGATACCGGTTTAACGCTGAGGGAAATCAGATTTCCTATCGCTGCGATGTGAAGCGGGTTACCACCATCAACTATGACCGGAATGTCATCCGCAGAGAGCTGGGCAAGCTGAACAAGGCTTCCGATGAAACCTCCGCGAAGCTCGACCTGTGCCTCGTTACATCCACGGTGGACTACGAACCGCCCTTTGATGTGAACGACAGCTTTGCAGATGCGTTCGAACACTTCATGGAGAAAGCCGGGGCGTAACGCTCCGGCTCAGTCCGGCTATTTTGGGTGCGGCAAGATAAAGAGAATACGGATACCGGTTCAGGTGCAGATGAACTATAATGCTGCATATTTCCGAAAGGATGGTACAGATCGGCTCACCTAAGAGCCTCAATAAAGATTGGAAGTCACTCTTCTATTCCAACCCCGTCAGTGCATCCTTACGAGAGAAGCGTTCTTTCGCTATTCGCACTTTCTTGATTTCGCACTTACATCTCAATGGAAAAGATTCTAATACATGCTTGCTTGTTACAAGCTCAACTACAGATCATTGTCTGTTCTCCCAGGAGCGGCGTTGAATGCGTGACTTGTCATGCTGCCAACAAAGCAAACGGGACAAATGGTTGAAGTTGCATTGGACTCTTGCCGTATCCAAAATGGCCGGAAAAATGATTTGAGCAGCAGGACTCAGCCTGCTGCTCGCCAAACATATGCAGTTGTACTTGGGCGGGAATCAGGATTTGTTCCATAGGAACCTCAAAGAGCGTTCCAAGTGCGTACAAGTTATCTACAGTGGGAAGGCTTTCACCTTTCTGCCACTTATAGATTGCTCGGGGTTCCTCAAAACCGAAGTAGTTTTGCAGGTCTCGAACGGTCATGCCACGCTCCATGCGCAAGCGACGGATGTTATCTCCCGTGGCCACAAGATCAATCACAGGAAATGCTTTTACAGACATAGAAACGCCTCCTTCATGCGTGTGATATTATATAATAACAGAGGAAGTGCGAAAAATCAAGAGGAAATTTGCACAGAGGACGATTTTAAAGAAAGATATGTACTTAAAAATCAGAAAACCATCGTTGCGGTATGACTACTTCCTGTTCTTCGACACCCCTGAACATCTTGCGGATCAGCTATTTATTAAACAGATAGTTCGGGTGTGGTTTGATCAGGAGTATGCAAAGGAAGGGTCACCTTTCCTGACGATTCTTTGCCATGTTAAGAAGAAGGATAGCGCCAAGTTCTTAGCTGCCCTTGATGCGCTTAAGAATAAAATGATCCTCTACGGTTATCCGGAGTACGAAGCGGAAGTTCAAAAGATGATGCGTCATTTGGAAGAAGCGAAAGGAGATGCACATATCAATGAAAATGATACCTCTCGAGAAACAAAGCAAGCGGGAACAGCGGAAATTTCATGCGGATAAGCGCAGCTCCTGGAACGGAATCAAGCCGACCACCCAAATCGTGGAAAGCAGAAAAGTGTATGACCGAAACCGAATTCGACAAGCAGATCGTCGAAATACCTGTGAGTGAGTCTGCACGCGCTTAAAATGGGCGGTCAGTATCTTGCCCTCTGATAGCAGATTCCAGCAAAAGGTTAGGTTGACAGGATATATCTGCACCCTGTACAATAGAGCAAAAGTGGTTAGGTTGCCACGATATGAGAGAGGCTGCAGATATGAGAAACGCTGAACTATACGATAGGATCATTGCCTCTTACAAGGGAAACGGCTCTGTCAAAAAGACTGCCGAAGAATTGGGGACGAGCGTAATCAAGGTACGCCGAGTGCTGATCACGGAAGGGCTTTGGAGCAGCGCAACGAGTCGAACCATTCAGGACTTGCGGGAACAAGGGCTTGATACAAAACAGATCGCGGAGAAGCTCCACTATACGGAAAAGAATGTTCAGGCATTCTCTCCGTGCACAAAAGGTGCATACGGTGCAGAAGAAAAGAGCAGCTATTCTCTCCAATCCAGGAAGTACCGAGAGAGGAAGCAGACTGCCGCCGATAAGGCAGTAAAGCCTTCTTCCGATGTGCCAAAAGAATACATCCGTGAAGATGACCTGAGCGAATTCCTGAGCAGGCAGCGGGACAAGCATCCCATCGCCTTAAAACTGCATCTTGAATTGGATCTGGAGGGTTGTTCGGCACAGGACATGGGGATCCTGCACAAGTATGGGAAAGTGGAAAAATCCATATCAAGGGATATCATTATCCCGGCAGACATCACCCTCCACGCTCTGCACTATGCCATTCAGAAATTGTTTGGCTGGCAGAACAGCCATCTGCATCATTATGAATTCCCGGAACAGATATTCAAAGAACTGACAGGAGGAAGTTTTGCAAGATGGTGCAGTTTGGCGGGGATCTATTTCCGGTTTCCCGATGAAGAGCTGGACGATCTGTATTGGGATGATGACTATGAGCCGAACATCAGCTTCAAGTCATGGCTGAAAAGCAAATACAAAGGCCCCTATTTTTATGGCGGCATTGGTGACTACTATTTGCAAAACCAATGCGGTGCAATCAGAAGAATGTTAATTTCCTCGCTTAATACCGCAAAGGAAGGCTGCAGATGAATAAACAGCGTTTTCGGGTTAAAGTAACCGATAGTTATGCAAAAGATTGCAGACTCAGTCTCGAAAAAGGTAGCGTTATCAGATGAAATTCTATGAAATTACCGATAAAGACAAAGAACTTATAAAAGTTGCTCTTAACACCTTACAAAATAATTTTGATGATGGAATTTATCACCACACTGTAGGCGCGGCACTCAGTTGTCCAAACGGCAAAATTTACAGCGGCGTAAACTGTGACGGTATACACGGTTCTTGTGCAGAATACATTACAATAGGTATGGCAATTTCGGCAGGCGAAAGAAATTTTGACACAATTGTTGCAGTTCACGATAAAGCACCGAATTGCTTGGTAGCGCCTTGTGGTAACTGCCGTCAAATGCTTATAGAATACTGTCCCGATATTAAGGTCATATTAAATGATGAAAACAATAAAGTGGTAAAGGTTGATGTCAAAGATTTACTCCCCTTCGCATGGAAATCGGTTCAAGTTTGAGTGATATCTTTTTCGGTGCAACGAGCCAAAGGAAAAACCTCATTCAAACGAATGAGGTTTTTCCTTTGGCGTGAAATAAATCTCTTAGAGATTTGTGAAATGTGCTTCGCACGTAAAAGAACAATCTTCGGTTGTTGTGAAATGCCTGCGGGCGTGAGGAGATTTATTTCATTTCATATTGCGGCGAAGACGCAATATATCACAATGCACAGCACACTTGTGTGCGAAGCGTTATTTCACATTTTGCGTCAGCAAAATATTTCACTAAAAACAAACCGATGGCGACTGCCCAGCCCCGACCGAGCCGGCAGGTGAGAACGTAGGGAGATTATGGTGAAATTTGCCTTACGGCAAGTGAATTGTTCGCTCCGTGAACGTTAAAACCCCGATTCCGCACATGAAACGGATCGGGGTTTTGTTCTGTACTTATAAATCTCTGTATTTCTTTACGCGGCGGACTTTCTTGTTTTTACGGTTCATCAGGATGGCAAGGATAGCATACGCGGCAGCCAAGACCAGCAAAATGGTGGCCGTAACGATAAACCACGTGGAGGTGAGCACCTCCTGCCCCTGCTGCAAAACCTGCACGATCTCGCTGCGCTCCACGCTTTCCGCGGCGACGAGCGCAACGGTGGAAAGCTCCGCGCCGTTATAATAGAACGTGGCGGTACCGACGTAATCGCCCTTTTTGATGGGCGCTTTCACACTTTCGGGCAGATCGAGCTTTGTGGTGATGGCGCCGTTTTCCAGACTGCTCGGCAGTGTTGCGGTGAGATTGCCCTGCGCCAGCACCTGCAGGCGGTCTTTGTCCCACGCGTATTTGAGGTTCACCTCGCCGAGAAGCTCGCCGTCCGTAACGAGCGTTTTGTTTTCGATATTCAAAAATGCCCAGCGGAACAGCGTCGCGGCATCGTACATTTCGCCGTGATAATCGATATGGTTGCCCTCGCTGTCGATATACGGGCTGCCCATGCAAACGACAAGGTAACTGTACCCGTCATACGTAGCCGTGGCGGAAATGCAGTAGCCGGATTCATTCAAGGAGCCGGTCTTTACGCCGGTGGCATAGGTGTAATACTCATCGTCATAGCTCAAAAGCATGCGGTTCGTCGTAGTGACGGTGCGTTCCTCACTTGTCATGTTCGTCGGCGGCTGCGTGTAATACGTCTGCGAGGTGACGTCCGTAAAATACGGCATTGTCAGCGCATACTCCGTGATGGTCGCCATCTCGCGCGCGGTGGTGTAGTGGTTTTCATCGTACAAACCGTGCGGGTTCACAAAATGCGTGTTCGTGCAGCCGAGCTCCGCGGCCTTCTTGTTCATCAGCTCCACACAGCTCATTTTGCCGTCACCGTCTTCGTCATACTGTGGGTCGTCGGCCGTGATATTCAAAGAATCCACATATTTTGCAAGCGTCAGCGCGGCATCATTGCCGGAGGGCACCATCATCAGGTTCAAAAGCTCATAGATGGTAAAGCTTTCGCCCGTTTGAATTTCCGCCAAAGACGAGCCCGTGCCCTCAAGCTCTTCGGCAACGCTTTCCGGCACCGTAGTGCGCGTGTTTTGCAGGTCGCTGACCGTTTCCGCCGTGACGATATACGTCATGATCTTCGTCATGGAAGCCATGGGGCGGCGCTCGTCCGGATTATATGTATAGACGACGGTATCGGTGTCGAGGCTCACCATATAAATAGAAGCGCTGTTCGGGTCTGTGAGCTTATCGCACGGAAAGCCCATTTCGCTGCTTTTGGCCACAACCGTGTTTGTCGTTGTGTCGGTTTCCGAAGTTGAGGTATCGGAAGCTGTGGAATTTTCGCTCGCGGTGCTTTCGGCTGTATCGGCCAAAACGCCGGTCGTCAAAACGGAAAGCGACAGCAAAACGCTTGCGCATATCGATAAAAATTTATGTTTTCTCACTGTTTATCCTCCAACGGACATGATATAATACTGTTAACTATTATATTATTATAGCACGGTTTGGCACCCCTGAAAAGGTGCTCGCCGGCAAATTCAGAAAAAAGTCAGATTAAAAATTTGAAAGGAGACGCTATGCAGCTTTTACATATTGCAGACCTGCACTTCGGCAGGCTTTTGTACGGTCGCAGCTTAATGGATGACCAGCGGCATTTTGTGCGGCAGTCGCTTTTGCCTGCGCTGGATGAATATAAGCCCGATGCGCTGCTCATTGCGGGCGATCTGTACGACCGGCAGATTGCCTCGGTCGATGCGATTCATTTATTCGACGCGCTCATCGATGCGCTGTGCGAACGGAGCATCCCCGCCGTCATCATTTCCGGCAACCACGACAGCCCGGACCGCATTGCGGTGGGCAAAAGCCTGCTTGCGCGGCACGGCATCCATATCATCACGGAGCTTAAAGACGCGTTTACGCCGGTCGAGATCGGCAACATACAGGTTTTCCCGCTGCCGTACTTTGAAAACGCTCAGATGCGCGATTTTTTAGGCGATGAAACGCTGCGCGGCGCGGGGGCCTGCATGCGCGCGGCGGTGGAAAAAATGGAAAAAGCGTTTGACCCCGCGAAAAAGCACGTTTTGGTTGCGCACTGCTTTGCGGCGGGGGCCTCCACCTCCGATTCCGAAAGCCGCCTTTTCGTTGGCGGCGCGGGCGATGTGCCGACAGATGTCTTCTCCCCGTTTGACTATGCGGCGCTCGGACACCTGCATGCGGCGCAAAGGGCAGGCGACACGGCGCGCTACGCGGGCTCACCGCTCAAATATTCCGTAGACGAAGCGCACCAGAAAAAGAGCATGACGCTCGTCACGCTCGGCGACACGGTGGAAACAACGTGCATCCCTGTAACCCCTCTGCACGACGTAAAGCGCATAGAGGGTACGTTTGCGGCGCTGCTCGAAAACGGGCAGGCGGCGCCCAATGAAGACTATGTGGAAATTCTGCTCACCGACGACGAGCCGGTTTTCCGCCCGGCCGACCGACTGCGCCCCTATTACCCGAATGTACTCGGCGTGCGCAGCACGTGGTTTTTAAAGCAGCACGCAGGCACGCAGGCGGAAACCGATCTGCACAGCCGCAGCCGCGCGGAGCTTTTCCACGGCTTTTTAAAGGAGGTCTGCGGTGAGGAAGCGCAGCCGGAGGACGAAGCGCTGCTGGCGGAAATTCTAAAGGAACTGGAGGGCGATGCAACGTGAGACCGATCCGTTTGGAGCTTTCGGCGTTTGGGCCGTATCTGGAGCACACCGTCATCGATTTTGAAAAGCTGAACGAAGCGGGGCTGTTCCTCATCACCGGACAGACGGGCGGCGGCAAAACGACGCTGCTCGACGCCATGAGCATCGCGCTCTTTTATAAATCGACGGGCGGGCGGCGCACGTTTCAAGATATGCGCTGCCTTGCCGCCGCGGACAGCGACCGCACCGAGGTCGTCTATCATTTTGCGCTCGGCGAAGACGAATATTGCTTCCGCCGCGCGCTGTACCGCCGCAAAAAGCGCGGCAGCGACGATTTTATCACCGAGGAAGAAAACGAGTGCAAGCGCCGCACGGCAGGCGGCTGGGCGCTTGCCGCTTCGGGTGCGGCGCGCAATGTGACAGGCTACGCGGAAAACCTGCTTTCCCTCACCGCCGAGCAATTTTCGCAGGTCATCGTGCTGCCGCAGGGCAAATTCATGCAGCTTCTGCGCGCGAATTCTACCGAAAAAGCAGCCATTTTGAAAACGCTTTTCTCCTGCGAGCTATGGGAACGCATCGCGATGAAATTTACGGAGCGGCAAAAAAAGCTGTACGCAAAGCGCGAAACATGCGAGACAAAACTGAAATCGCTGCTCGAAAAGCATGGCGCGGAGACCGCCGAGGCGCTCGCCGTGCAAACGGAAGCGCTTCGATTAGAATGCGCACGGACCGAAAAAGCGCTCGCCGCCGCGAAAGAAGCACTGACGCTCGCACAAAAGCAATACACCCGTGCACTGCAATTTGAACAGTGCCAAAAAGCCGAGACCGATGCCGAAGCGCAGCTGAAAACCGCCGAAACGCGGGCAGCTTCCGCCAAAGCGCAGTATACGCGCGCCGAGCAGAACCGCGCGGGACTTACAAAGCTGACCGCCGAAAAAGACACGCTTTTAAAACGAAGCGAACAGCTGCGCGCAGAGCAGGAACGCAGCCTGCAAAAGGAGCAGCTTTTAAAAGAACTGCACGCCGAGGAAGAACGCGAGCGCGCCGTGCAGAAGCAGGCAGAGGACGACCGCCAAAAGCTGCCGGAGGTGCTGCGGCGCATCGCGGTAGGCGAAACATTCACTGAAAAGGCCGATGCCGCAAAAGACCGGCTCGCGTCGCTCTTACAGACGCAGACCATCTTAAGCGAACAGCTTGCCGCGCTGAAAACGCGCAGTGACGCCGCCAAAGCCGAAGCGCAGTGCAAAAAATTGTGGGGAGCTGCCGAAGACGCGGCGCACACCGCGCGTTTGACCGTCGTGGGGCAGGATAAGCTGCTCTCGGCGGCAGAAGCCAAATGGAACCAAAACAGCGCCGCCGCGCTCGCCACAGGGCTCACGGACGGCACGCCCTGCCCCGTTTGCGGCGCGGTGCACCACCCCGTGCTCGCCGTACCGTGCGCAGGTGAGACGACAAAAGAAGAACTTGATGCGCTGCGCAAAAAGCTCGAAGACCTGCGGCAGGAGCAAAGCCGCGCTGAGCAGACGGCCGCCGCCGCAAAAGCGCGGCACGAGGTCGCTTTCGCACAATTAAACGCCGCAAACGACGCCGCAAAAAGCATCACAGAAAGCGAAGACGCGCTCACCGCGGCCTACATTGCGGCGCAAGCGGCGCTCAACGAAGCGCAAAAGCTTGCAGCGCAGGCGCCGGCCGCACACAAGAAACTTGAGACACTCAAAGCGGAACGCGAAGCGCTTATGCAGGTCGAAAGCCGCCACAACGCCGCGCTTGCCGCGTGCCGCGCCGCTTTAGAAGAAAAGCGCCGCCAATTAAGCGCCATGGACGCCGTACGCGATGCGGCGCAAATCACATTGGAGATGACCGAAATACAAAAGCGCATTCGTGTGCTTGAGCAGGAGACCGCAGTGCTTGATGAAGCGTTCCACGCCGCGGAAAACGCGCTTTCTGCCGCAAACGAGGCCGTAAAAGCTGCCGCACAGCAGATGTTCGCCGCAAAGGAAGCGAAAAATGCCCTCGGCGCAGCGCCGGAAAAGGACCTCCCGCAAAGCAAAGCGGAGCTGGACGCAAAAAGCACCGAAACGCAGACGCTTTCCGTGCAGCTTGGGCGCTTTGGCTCCGACCTGCGCACCATTACGGAAAGCGCCGCCGCCGTGCAGCAATACACGGAGGAAGCCGCTGCGCTCGACGTACAGTACAGCCGCGCAGCAAAGCTTGCGGGGTACGTAACCGGCCGCAGCAACGCCTTGCGCGTGCCGCTTTTGCAGTACGTGCTCGGCATGATGCTCGACGAGACCATTCAGAGCGCAAACCGCTTTTTCTCCGTTTTAAGCCGCGGGCGCTACGCCTTGCAGCACAAGCAGGGCAAAAGCGGCGCGGGCTACGGCGGGCTTGACATTGAGGTTTTGGACGGCATGAGCGGCACGTGCCGCTCCGTAGAGACACTTTCGGGCGGCGAGCAGTTTTTGGCATCCCTTTCCCTTGCGTTCGGGCTTTCGGACGTCGTGCAGAGCTACTCGGGCGCGGTGCGGCTTGATTCCATTTTCATCGACGAGGGCTTCGGCTCGCTCGATACCGACACGCTTGATACCGCCATGCGTGCGCTCGAGAGCATCCGCCAAAGCGGGCGCGTCGTCGGTATCATCTCTCACGTTTCGGAACTGCAAAGCCGCATCCCGACGATGATCCGCATTTGGAAGACCGCTTCGGGCTCCGCCGCAGCAAAGGTCATCGCGGAAGACTGAACCGTTTTTGAACAAAATGAAAAAGCTGAAATGCAAATTGCAAATCCGCCTTTATTATGCTATACTGAAAGCATCTAAGCGCAGGATTTTCTGCGCGGCCATGCAAAGCTAAAAGAAAGGATTGCTTCCGGGCTCCTTCGGAAGCTTCGGTGAATGAATATGGTAAAGCTTTATGACGGCGGCATTTACCTTGTGAACGGCACAGAGATCGTGCCGGAAGCCGCTGCACCCGAGACCTATCAAAAAGACACGGCAAAACAGGGTACCATTGCCTATTCCATTTTAAAAGCGCACAACACCGCAGAGGATATGCGGAACCTGCGCTTAAAATTTGATGCGCTCGCCTCGCACGACATCACGTTCGTCGGCATCATTCAGACGGCGCGCGCCTCCGGCATGGAGAAGTTTCCCATCCCCTACGTGCTCACAAACTGCCACAACAGCTTGTGCGCCGTGGGCGGCACCATCAACGAGGACGACCACGTGTTCGGCCTTTCCGCCGCGCGCAAATACGGCGGCATTTATGTGCCGCCCCACATGGCGGTCATTCACCAGTACATGCGCGAGGCCATGGCGGGCTGCGGCAAAATGATTCTCGGCTCCGATTCCCACACGCGCTACGGTGCGCTCGGCACCATGGCCATCGGCGAAGGCGGCGGCGAGCTCGTCAAGCAGCTGCTCGAAAACACGTACGATGTCGCGTACCCCGGCGTTGTGGCGGTGTACCTCACCGGCAAGCCGCGCCCGGGCGTGGGCCCGCAGGACATCGCGCTTGCCATCATCGGCGCGGTGTTTAAAAACGGCTACGTAAAAAACAAAGTCATGGAGTTCGTCGGCCCCGGCATCAAGAGCATGACGACCGATTACCGCAACGGCGTGGACGTCATGACGACCGAGACCACATGTCTCACCTCCGTCTGGTGCACAGACGACGACACGAAGGCGTACCTTGCAAAGCACGGCCGCGCGGACGATTACCGCGAGTTAAAGCCAGCCGACGTGACATACTACGACGGCTTGGTCTATGTAGACCTTTCCACCGTAAAGCCGATGATTGCGCTGCCATTCCACCCGAGCAACGCGTTTGAGATTGACGAATTGAACGCGAATCTCGGCGACATCCTGCGCGAAGTAGAAAAGGAAGCCGCGCGCTTGACGGAAGGCAAGGATATCGAATTCAGTCTGACGGATAAGATCACCCCAAAGGGTTTGCAGGTGCAGCAGGGCATCATTGCGGGCTGCGCGGGCGGCACATATACGAACGTCATGGCGGCAGCGCACATCTTAAAGGGCGCGCAGTGCGGTCAGGGCGAATTCACACTGGACGTCTATCCGTCCTCACAGCCGGTGTTTATGGACCTGCTCGCAAAGGGCGCCATTTCCGACCTCATGGCGACGGGCGCCATCGTGAAGACCGCATTCTGCGGCCCATGCTTCGGCGCAGGCGACACACCGGCGAATAACGCGCTGAGCATCCGCCACGCCACACGCAACTTCCCGAACCGCGAAGGCTCCAAGCCGGGCGCAGGCCAACTGAGCGCCGTCGCACTCATGGACGCACGTTCTATCGCGGCAACGGCGGCAAACGGCGGCATTTTGACCTCCGCCGAAAAGTACGCGGACGACTACGAAGTGCCGGAATACAACTACGATGATTCCTCCTACCGCGCCCGCATTTACAACGGCTTCGGCAAGGCAGAGCCGGAAGATAAGCTCATCTACGGCCCGAACATCAAGGATTGGCCGGAGCAAGAGGCACTTGCGCAGAACATTCTGCTGCGCGTCTGCTCGAAGATTATGGATAAAGTCACAACGACCGACGAATTGATCCCGTCCGGCGAAACGTCTTCGTACCGCTCCAACCCACTGGGGCTTGCGGAGTTCACACTCTCCCGCCGCGACCCCGGTTACGTACAGCGTGCAAAGGATGTCCGTGCACTCGAAAAAGCGAGACTTGCGGGCGAAGCACAAAGCGATGAAGCTCTGAAAAACGCACTCGGGAAAGTGAAAAACATCCTGCCCGACGTCGATGAAAAGACAATCGAAATCGGCAGTGTCATTTACTGCGTGAAGCCCGGTGACGGCTCTGCGCGCGAGCAGGCGGCAAGCTGCCAGCGCGTCTTGGGCGGCCTTGCGAATATCTGCTCCGAGTACGCCACCAAGCGTTACCGCTCCAACGTGATGAACTGGGGCATGCTGCCGTTCCAGATGAAGAATGAACCCGCCTTCGAGATCGGTGATTATATCCTCGTCCCGAACGTTTTGGACGCCATGGACGGCGATATGCAGAGCATTAAAGCGTATGTGCTCGGCGATGAGGTAAAGGAGATCGAGCTTTACATTGCCCCGATGACGGAAGACGAAAAGAAGATCGTCAAAGCCGGCTGCCTCATCAATTTTAACCGCAAGAATTAAAGTAAAGCATAAGAAAACGGCGAGTCCTGTTCA
>ENA-UONV01001583-UONV01001583.1-human-gut-metagenome-genome-assembly--contig:-CS4-NODE-1583-length-19352-cov-5.010002_pt1 | contig 19352 bp, 13 predicted proteins | sample MGYA00242461_ERZ724008 | MGnify/ENA metagenome assembly ERZ724008 | reverse complement strand
TTGACAGGGGGCATATTAATGATGGATTTTGCGGCGATTTTTTGTACAATTTATACCGGCGAAAAGTATAAGGCTTATGATTTAACGGTTATCAAAATACACTCAGATGTTGAGAAAATCCCTGCGATAATCAACTCCAAAGAACTCAGCAAGCTCTTTCATCTGGTCGTCCCTGATGGTGTTGATTCTGGGCAGGTGGGCGGTAAGCATATAGATTTGTGCCGCCTTTTCAACGGTCTCAATTAAGCCAAAGGTCTCGTCCATCGTTTTTCCGGCACCGTAGATGCCATGCATACCCCATACAACAAGCCGAAACTCCTTCATCTTTTCAGCGGTGGCTTCACCGATGGTATTCGTGCCGCAAAGCATCCACGGAAGAACACCCACACCGTCGGGAAAAACAACTATGCACTCGGTGCACATCTCCCAAAGCGTATGAGTCAGCTTCTTTTCGTCCAGCTCATGAACATAGTTCATTGCAAGTGTGTTGGTGGGATGGCAATGCATAATTACCCTGTTTTCCGGATCTACGCTAAGACGTGCCATGTGGCTCATCAGATGCGCCGGAAATTCGGATGTGAATTTACCGCCGTCCTTGTAGCCCCAAAGCAGCTCGGCAGTCTGCCCGTCATTTGCAATACGAACGATTCCAAAATTTGTTTCAGGGTCGTCCATGACGTTTTTAAAATACTTTCCGGTGCCCGTAACAATGAATATTTTACCTATAATAGCCTTTGCATCAAAGCCTAAAGGGATGGTGCGGATCACATTGTTCAAGTTGAGATACTCGCCGACTTCGCTTTCATCAAGCAGATAGCTTATGTTGCCGCCGTTGCGCTCGTCCCATCCCAAGCGATACATATTCGCAGTGGTTTTCTTCATTTCCTCCACAAAGGGAGCGGTTAGAATATCTTTCATTGCTGTCATCCTCTCTTTCTTAGCACTTCATCTTCGTACCTCTTAACATCTGCAAACCACTCTCCGCCGGCGGGCTTGCCGCAGACACGGCAGTATTCCTCCCAAACGTCGCCAAAGGGTATGGTTTTCAGCTCTTCCTGAAGCACCATAATCTCAGTCCAGCTGCTATCATTCTGCATGGCAGTAATATCCGGCGATAGCAATGCCAGCAAAAGCGCCTTTTGCACATTTCTAAAGCCCACTGCCCATGCTGAAATGCGGTTGATAGAAGCGTCGAAGTAGTCTAAAGCAATAAACACCCTGTCGGTTCCGCAGCGGACGATTTCTTTTGCGATTTCTTTGGTTTCATCATCCAGCAGCACAACATGGTCGGAATCCCAGCGGATTGGGCGGGTGATGTGCAGGGCTATCTCAGGGAAAAAGGCAAGGAGCGCCGGAATTTTATCGGAAACCACTTCGGTGGGATGGTAATGTCCGTTATCCATAAGTGGAATGCATTTTTCACGGTTCAGTGCCGCATAGCTCAGGGCAAATTCGGCGCTGCCCACGGTGTACGCCTCTACTCCGATGCCGAAAACCTTGCTTTCAATGCAGGGCTTGACATTATGAAAGTCATACGGCTCAGAAAGAATTTCGTCGATTGCCTCGCGATAGCGCACCCTTGGTCCCATGCGGTCGGCGGGGATATCCTTAAAGCCGTCGCCAGTCCAGATGTTCATAACGCAGGGCTGCCCCAGCTCCTCTGCAAGGTAATTGGATATGCGTATGCAGGCTTTTCCGTGGTCAATCCAAAAGCGCCGGATTTTTTCATCAGGTGAGGAAAGCGTCAGTCCGTTTGCCTTTGGGTGCGAAAAGAAGGTGGGGTTAAAGTCGCAGCCCAAATTCCTTTCCTTGCAGAAATCCACCCACTTCTTAAAGTGTTTGCGTTCCAGCTTATCTCTGTCCACCCATGGATTATTCTCGTCGAAAATGGCATAGCTTGCATGAAGATTCATCTTCACACAACCGGGAATCAGAGAAATAACCTTGTCGATGTCTGCCATAAGCTCCTGCGGCGTTCTTGCTCTGCCGGGATAGTTGCCGGTGGTCTGTATGCCTCCGGTAAGGGGCTTATTCGGGTCGGTGTCAAAGCCCCGCACGTCATCGCCCTGCCAGCAGTGCAAAGAAACCGGAATCGTTTTCAGCCTTGCGATTGCCGCGTCGGTGTCGATGCCGATAGCTGCATATTTTGCTTTTGCTTCTTTATAACTCATTGGTCTGCCTCCATTTGTATTTTCAGATTGCCCAAAGCAGTTGCTTCAATAGGCAGAGCGATAACTTCCTTTCCTGTGGCTTTCGCCGTAAGGCTGTTTAAAAATACATTTTTCGCTCCGCCGCCCACTATGTAAAGCTTTTCATAGGTTTTGCCCGTGTTCCGTTCAAGCTCCGCCAAAGCTTTGCAATAGCTTTCTGCCAATGAGCGATAGGCGCAGCGAAAATAGTCTCCCACGGTTTTAAGCTTACCGCCGGAAGCTACGTCAAAAGCCGTCTTCATGCTTTCTGGAGCAAGAAATTCAGGCGCGTTGGCATCCACCAAAGCGTCGCAGCTGCTTTTCTGTGCTTCCTTTACGATTTCTGAAAACGACAGTTCAGGGCAGATGTCCCGCTTCAGCTCGTTTACAAGCCACATCCCCATGATATTTTTCTGGTAGCGGTTGTAGCCCACACCGCCCTCATTGGAGTAGTTGGCTTTTTCGCTTTTTTCGTCTGTGATTGGTTCGGGAGTCTTCACTCCAAGCAGACTCCATGTGCCGGAGGAGATATACGGCTGATTTCCCTCCATGGGGATGCCTTCAACCGCCGAGCCGGTATCGTGGGTGGCGCACAAGGTGCAGCGTATACCCTTATACTCCCCGACAACAGCCCTCGAACGGGTCAGCTTGGGGAAAAGCTGCTTGGGCAGACCCAGCGCGGTTACAATCTCTTCGTCAAATTCACCTGTTTTTGCATTCACCATGCCCATGGTTGTGGCGTTTGTATACTCTCTGACCTTTATTCCTGTAAGCCTGAACATAAGATATTCCGGAAGCATCAGCAAATCCGTCACACCGTCCAGCCTTCCGCAGAGCTTGTCAGTGTAAAGCTGGTATATTGAGTTAAACGGCTGGAACTGACAGCCGGTGCGGCGGTACAGCTCCGAAAACGGTATCTTTTCATGGACTTGCGGAATAACCTCTTCCGTTCTGCTGTCGCGGTAGGCATAGCATGGGTAGACCTCTTTGTCCTCTTTCAGCAGTACATAGTCCACTCCCCATGTGTCTATGGCAAAGCTGCGTATGCCCGAAAATTCAGCCTTTGCAGCCTGAATGCCGGTTTTAACCTCACGCAGGAGGGCTTTTGTGTTCCATACTAAATGCCCGTCCTGCGTTTCCATTCCGTTTGGAAAGCGGTAGACCTCTTTCATATGGATTTTACCGTCTTCTTTCCAGCCTACAATGTGACGTCCGGAGGACGCGCCGATGTCGATGGCAAGGTAATACAAATAAACGACCTCCTCAGTATACATCCGCTGAATCGGTGGAACCGAGCATAACGTTATCAGTGCGCACGGTATATCGATTCAAAGCGATATTCGCCCTTTTGAACACTTCTTGTGCTTTCGTCCGGAAGGATAATTTCGCTGTCAGCCGGTGTGCTGACTTCGATTTTCACCGTTTCACCGCTTATTCTCCATGATACCTTTATTTCGCCATTTCTGCTAAGGTATCTGCCCGAAGCTCCTCCCAGCCTTTCATCAACCAAGGGCTTTATCCTTATCCTTTCAAATCCGGGAGCCAGCGGCTGTATGCCGAGAATATAGCGGTAATAAAATTCGCCGACGCTTCCAAAGGAGTAATGGTTGAAGGACACCATGTTCGAGCCGTTCTGATCCTCCTCGTTTACGGTTCCGTCGGGTCTGATTGCATCCCAGCGCTCCCATGTCGTGGTTGCACCGCGTTCTATCTGAAACATCCATCCGGGCCAGCCGGTCTGCAAAAGCAGGTTGTATGCAAGCTCTGCCTCGCCGTTGTCCGCCAGAAGCGGCAGAAGGTGCTGAGTTGCAAAAAAGCCGGTCTGCATACCCTCGGATTTTATTTTCTCAACGAGCTTTTTAAACGCCGAGTTCCAAAGCTCGCCCTTTGGTATTGCAAATTTCAGTGCCATTACATATGCGCCCTGATAGTCGTCGGTCATGCCGCCGTCTGGGGTTACAAATGCCGCAAGATACGCCGTGCGGCTCTTTTCAAGCTGTTCGCGGTACCGCGCGGCATCATCGGGCTTATTAAGATAATCCGCCGCCCACGCCATTATGCGCAGGTCGTTCAGAATAAAAGCGTTGCTCACCGGGTTGTTGTGCATTGCCATATATGCAATGTCCTTGCCGGGCGCAAGCCAGTCGCCAAGACTTACTCCAAGCCAGAGGTTTTTGTCGCCCATATGCCAGATTTCGCACTCGGCAAAGGTCTTCATGCTTTCATACTGTGCTTTAAGCGCCCTGTCGCTTCCATACTGATAATAGAGCATTTCCGGAACTATTGTAACGCAGTTGCCCCAGCCAAGCATTGTCATAAAGCCTGTTCCAGCCTTGCCCTGAGCCGGAATCGTCGGAGCGACATACCCCTCAGAGTTGTCTGCCTGTGAATATCTTATATCCTTTAAGAATTTCAGCCAGAACTTTTCGGTGTCGTAGTTGTATGCTCCTGTCTGCGCAAAAACATGACCGTCGCCTGTGTAGCCCTGACGCTCGTCGCGCTGAGGGCAGTCGGTCGGCACTTCAACATAGTTCGAGCGCTGACCCCAGAGCTGGTTCATAAACAGCCGTTGAACTGCCTTGTTTTCACACTCGAACCAACCCGTCCTATTCATTTCACTGTGCAAAGCATATGCCGTCAAAAGACCGTCGCGATATTTTACTCCCGAAAGCTCGACATATCTAAAGCCCATGTAGGTAAACCTTGGGCGGTATTTTTTGGTTTCCCTGCCCTTGTGATAAATTATTTCCGCCTTTGCGGTTCTTAGGTTGTTTGTGTAAAGACCTCCGTCGGCGTTTAGTATCTCACCGTGGCGGAGCTTAAGTGCGCTTCCGTCCATTTTTTCGGGGTCTATTTCGATAATACCCGCAAAGTTCTGCCCGAAGTCTATTATAGTCACCCCGTTCCTCTCGGCAACCGACTTTATCGGCATTATCTCCTGAACCTTTATGTAAATATCGCTCGTTTCCAAAACCTCCGGGACAGCTCCTTCATATCTGACAGGCTGTATAACCTCGTCGGCACTTTCGCGTGGAGCGCCCTCGGCAAAGTGGATTTCGCCGTCGTATTCGCCCGCGCTCTCATATGGGCTGAGAACTGCCTTTACCGTGCTGTCATCAGAGCAGTAATACACTGCTCCATCCTCCGCTTCAACCATAAGCACCCACGAAACGGCAGGCTTTTCGCCGTAAATCTGAGTTTTGTTGTCGCAGGTGAACCGTCCGCAGTACCATCCCTGACCAAGATATACTTTTAACACCGAGCGCTCGCTCAGCATATTAGTAACATCATAAACCTGAACGTGCAGATCCTTAGGATAATATGTATATCCCGGAGCTAAGAAAACGTCGCCGACCTTTTCGCCGTCGATTTCCGCCTCGTAAACGCCAAGTGCGGTTATGGCAAGCTCCGCCTTTTTTACGCCCTTTGCGGCTATCTCCTGCTCAAATACTTCTACCGCGCCCTCTTTATATGGGCGTTCAACGGTTATAAAATGCGGTTTTAAATCTATCACTCAAAGCCCTCCTAAAATCTTTCGTTCAGCCACTTTGCTGACAGCTCCATGCTTTTTACCGGCGAATTGTCGATCCAATTGCGGTGGCTTTCAAGTATTACCGCCTCAACTCCGTTTTCCCTTGCCTGCTCTGCAAGAGCGTCAAGCGGCATATTGCCTGTTCCAAGCTCCATGCTGTCGGTTTTAAGTATCGGAGTTATGCAGGCGCCCTTTTGACGCGTTCCGCGGTCGTTTATATGCCATAGCTTCATTCTTTTACCAAGCTTTTTCATCACTCCAAGCGCGTCCGCACCGCCCTCGGTGAACCAGTAGCTGTCAAACTCGAAGCCCACAAGCTCTGGGTTAGTATCGTCGATAAGAATATCATAGGCTGTTCTGCCGTCCGGCATTTTAAGAAGCTCGCAGTTGTGATTGTGATACAAAAGGCTCATGCCGCCGTCTTTAAGGACTTTACCCGCCTTGTTTAGCCGACTTGCAAGCTCTCTGACTGTATTTTCATCCGAATAGTCAAGCCGATACATTCCGGTTATAACAAGGTTCTTGGTATTGTAGGACTGAGCCTCCTTAATAACCGCCCCGGAATCGCGCTCAAGCGACCCAAGATCTGTATGAAGGCTGACGACAGCAAGTCCGCTGTCTTTTACAATGCCGTTCCAGTCGAATTTTCCACCCTTGCCCGCAGGCATTCCCACAGCCTTTGTAAGCATTCTTATCACAAATCCCATCGGATGAAGCATAAAGCCGCAAAGCTCGATTCCGTCATACCCTGCCGCCTTGATGCTTGCAAGAGTTTTGCGCGCTTCATCCTCACTGTTTAAAACCTTTCCCAGCATAAACTGCTGGACTGCCTTTTTAATCATATCACGCCTCCGGCTTTTTAAATGTCTGCAAAACGCGGTTAAGCTGTTTTATGCTTTCCTCGTCCGCGCCGCCCTGCTTTAAAAGGCTTAAAAGGGTCATTCTGCCCATCATTCTTATAAGCGCAGGATTGTCCTTTACCGCCGTTGCAACGTCTCCTCTGCTCTGCGCGCCCTGCGCCATCATTTTTCCAACGACTGCTCTGGCTTGGGAATCTGCCTGCAAATCCGCAAGCTTGTCATTTACCGAGAAGTACTCAGGGTTAATTTCAGAGTCGAACCAGTTTACTACCACTGCTCTGTTTGGAAGGGAGTATTCGGGATTTGCAGAATCCACCTTGTTTATGCGTATTATATCCGAGCATCCTTCGGCAATCGCTTTTACAGTATGGCTTCCGGAAATCGGAACGTTGAATTTAAAAACAGTTCTGCCACTCTTTGTTTCAAAAAGCCTGTCATCGACATACAGCGAAACCTCTTGAAGATTTGAGTAAACCTTTACCTCGGTAACGCTTTCGGCACGGTCGGCATACCTTGATCCGCAAAGGTGAACAAACGGCTCGCTTTTGTTCCATGCCGCTTTATATAGATAGAATGCGTCTTTTTTAAGCTTGCGGTCAAAGGTTACAAGTCCCTTTTGGTTCTGACCGTTTTTGCCGCCCTCGTCGCGTCCGTCCGCGCCGAAGTCAAACAGGTTCCAAACGTGCGTTGCCCAAAGCCACGGTCTTGCATCTATCAGATCAAGCATATGCTCGTGATATACACACTGATAGCTTTCGGTGTAGTCGCCCTTTTCAGGGTTGGGAGACTGATATTTCGGGTTTGCGTCTGCGCCGTATTCCGAAAATCCGATAGCGCGGTTTGGGTATTTTTCGTGATATTCGTCAAAGAACTCATCATTCTGCGAAAGCTCGCCTAAATACCAGCCAAAATAGAGATTATAGCTGTTGACGTCCGGAATCTCAAGAATCGGACTGTCGATTTCGAGCATAAATACATTTGCCATCGTGGTCTTGCGGGTTTGGTCAAGGCGGTGGCAAAGCTCGTTCAGAGCACGGTGATTCTCCAAAAGCTCATCATTTGCGGTGCTTGCGGCGGTTATTTCGTTTGAAAGACCCCATACCGCTATGCTCGGATGGTTGTAATTCTGAACAACAAGCTCTTCCATCTGCGAAAGGGTGTTTTCTCTTCCGCCGGACATATGCATGGTTATATAAGGTATCTCCGCCCACACTATTATGCCGTTTTCGTCGCAGAGATCATAGAAATACTGCGAGTGCTGATAGTGGGCAAGCCGCAGGGTATTTGCGCCCAGCTCCTTTATTATAGCCATGTCCTCGTCGTGATGAGCCTTTGAAAGGGCGTTGCCAACACCCAATCTGTCCTGATGGCGGGATACGCCGCGCAAAGGATAGCTTCTGCCGTTTAAGATAAAGCCCTTGTCGGGGTCGATATCAAATTTCCGGCATCCGAACCTAGCCGACACCTCGTCGCCGCTTTCAAGGCGGGCAACGGCAGTGTAAAGATACGGGTCATCAAGCCCGTCCCACAGGCGGCAGTTTTCTATTGTAAGCTCAGCCCGCGCATAGCCGCCGCTGACAACAGTTTCGGCGGTTTTGCCGTCTGCCGAGAATGTAACCCTGCATCCCTCGGCGTTTTCAGCCCAAGCCTCTATGGTTACCTCGGCGCTCTGCTTTTCAAGGTAGACAACAGGTGTGACCTTAATTCCGGGCGTACCGCAGTATCCAAGCGCAAAGTGCGATTCCGGCACGATAATCATCTTTACGTCGCGGTAAAGACCGCCGTAGAAGGTAAAGTCCGCTTTCTGCGGGTAAACGGCTGCATTGTCGGAATTGTCCAGCGTTACCTCAAGAAGATTCTCATCTCTTATAGCATCGGTGATGTCAACGCGGAAGGCTGAATATCCTCCCTTGTGGCGGACAAGCTTTTTGCCGTTAAGCGATACCTCGGAGGCATGAGCCGCACCGTTAAATTCGAGCCAGACCCGCTCGCCACCACTCATCTCCGGACGTTCAAAGCTTTTGCGATAAATGCAGGTGCCGCGGTAATAATCGTTGCCGCCGTCCTGACCGTCTATGGCGTTCCATGTGTGAGGCAGAGTGACGCTTTCCCACGTATCAGTCTTTTTAAACTGCCAGCTGCCGTTAAAATCTATTATTCTTCGCATAATATCTCCTTATTTACCTGCCTTAATAGCCTCTTTCTTCTCGGCGATTCTCTTCTGAACGTTTACCATTTCCTCCTTGGTAAGCGGACAGAACTTCATGGCGACAATGGTGATAATCCAGCCGATTATAGGCATACCGAACTTGACTGCCATAGCTACCCAGAACACCCCCGGTGTTGCGGGGTCGCCCGGCTGGGGAACGGTGTTTACATAGCCGATAAGAGCAACTGCTCCTGTCGCTATAACTGCCGAAAGTGAGGTTATAAGCTTATCTATAAGGCTGTAGGTTCCGCTGACCACTGCCGGAATGTATTTTCCGCTTCTGTCGAGCTCATAGTCGATAGTGTCTGCCATAAACGAGCTGTTTGCGGTGGTGACGCACATATTTGAGCCGTTCTGAATAAGGGTCAGAAGAACATAGATAATCATCGCCGGGCTGAACATAACGCCTATCTGCTTTGGGTCTATGACAACAAAGAACACAAACGTTACAATTGATATACACATGCTTATCCATGTCCAGGTGACGATTCCCTTTTTGCTTCCGTGCTTGCCGACATATTTAGCGCCAAACGCCGCGAAGAATATCGAGGGTATCATGCTTATTACCGTAAGCATTGTGGCTATCTGAAGATTGCCGATAAGTATGCCGTTTATAAGCGTGCTTATAACAGCCTGGGTCATGGTCTGCTGTGCAATCTTATCCGAAGCGTTAGAAGCGATATAGCACTGAAGAGGGCGGTTGTGCGCCAAAACATTCAGCATATCCTTAAGCTTATGATGTTCCTTTGTTTTAGTGGTGCCCTCAAAGTATTCGGGCTTGTCAAACGCGCTTATTCCAATGCATACAAGCGCTGTGCCTATTGCCGCAACGATTACGGTTGCCCATACTGCGGCTGATAAAAATGCCTGATTGTAATTGAAGGAATCTGCCGCGCCGTCAACTCCGGGTATTCTGTCGCCGAATTTCGGAAGCAGAACCATGTTCAAAACAATAGTCATAACCATCGGAACGAGATAGTTCATTGCGGTAGTCCACACGCCTATGGTAGGGCGCTGCTTGGGGTCGTTGGTCATAATGGCGGGAAGCGTCTGCGCGGTCATGTTTGTAATGGTGTAGCCGATTATGTATACTACATAGCAAAGGCTGAATACAACTATTCCGAAGCCCTTTGACGAAAGGAAGTTGAACATACATAAAAGTCCAATCGATTCAATAACAAGTCCTGCTATCATCAGAACGCGCAGCTTTCCGAAGCGGGTGTTAACGCGATCGTAGACAAACGCCAAAAGCGGGTCGGTGATACCGTCGAGGATTCTTGAAAATGCTATTATCGTGCCGACAGTTACCGTTGCAATGCCATAGCCGATGTTTCCGCTGTAGCTTGCAAGCCCGATAAGCGAATAAACGCTCATGCCTATAAGAGCTGTACACGCCTGTAAAATAATCTGCCAGAGCTTTGCCCGACGGTACTGAACACCGTCAATCTCGCTTTGAGTGGGTTTTAAAGTTTTTGCCATGATATAATCCCCATTATTTTTTATTACGTATTCTATTCTATAGCATCCCCGCAGCTTGGTAAAGCTCTTAATTAAGGATAAATTACAATAATTAAGGTTTACGTTATTATACACGAAAAATTGCAACCTTTTTAGCTTTTTTAGAATTATTGTTGCAAAAATTTCGTCCGTATGCTATACTTTATTAGAACAGGGGGCTATTTGATGGCGGATATATTAACTCAGGGCGAAAAAAATCTGGAGCTTTTAAGAAAGTCCATACCCAAAAACGAGCGGCTGTGGCTGTGGTGCATAGACCCCGACGGGCTGATAATCTCGACAGACTGCCCCAAGCCGGAGGCGTTTATATCGGCATTCAAAGCCATGGACGGGCTTAAAAGAGCACTTGAGAGGGCGCTCGACTGCAACCCGCGTCCGCTTCTTATAGGCACAGCCGTAGGTATGCAGTGGGCGGCGGCATTTGAACCAAACGAAAAGGGACTCACCAGGCACATATATCTTTTGGGACCGGTGTTTTACCGCGACCTTTCAATTCGCGAAGTGCGCGAGGGGCTGGAGCTTTATGCCAATGCAGGAGCGGATCTTAAGTGGCGTTCGGAGCTTATAAACGTCATCGGAAGCATTCCTGTTCTGTCGTTTGCGATATTCAGCCGCTACGCAATACTTCTGCACAACCTTTTAAACAGCGAGCAGCTTTCCGTAACCGATCTTTCGGGCAGAGATCTGCCGGAGGGGTTCATTCAGGCTAAAAAGAGCGAAAAGCCCCACGACCGTCACCGCGTATGGCAGGCGGAAACCGCTCTTTTGCAGATGGTGAAAAACGGCGACATCGGTTATCAGGAGGCTCTTGCCAACAGCATTGCACTCAGCGACGGTGTTCCTGTTCATGGCAGAGACCCGATGCGTCAGGCAAAAACCAGTGCAATAGTATTTACAAGCATAGTAGTCCGTGCGGCAATCAAGGGCGGACTTTCGCCCGAAACGGCATATTCCCTCGGTGATTCATACATTCAGGCGGCGGAGGACAGCCGCGACACCGCAGAAATAACCTCGCTGGTATATGCAATGTATGACGACTTTATACACCGCGTTCACCGCTGCCGCACAAATCCCGCATACTCGCGGGAGATCCAGAAGTGCTGCGACTATATCGAGCTTAACATGACAAAGCCCATACGCGCCGCCGACCTTGGAAATCTTGTCGGCTACACTGAATATTACCTCAGTGAAAAGTTTAAAAAAGAAACGGGCGTATCCGTTTCGACTTACATAAAATACGCAAAAATAGAGCGCGCAAAGGTGATTTTAAAGACCACCTCGCAAAGCGTTCAGACAATCTCGGAATGGCTTGCCTTCAACACTCCCAACTACTTTATACAGTCTTTTAAAGAAGTAGTTGGGTGCACTCCGGCACAATACCGAAAGAATAAGAATTAGGGACAGAGAAATCTGTCCTTAATTTTTGTAATTTATCCGGGGTATTTGGCTTTATTATGATTTTGATGGCTTATATAATTATAGTAAAATAAATTCTGAAGGGAGCATATGCTATGGGCAAATTTCCAAAGGGCTTTTTGGTAGGCGCGGCAACTGCGGCGCATCAGGTTGAGGGAAACAATACAAACAGCGACTGCTGGGCGCAGGAGCAGATGAAGTATTCAAGCTATGTAGAGCCGTCGCTCGACGCGGTCGACCACTACAACCGTTTTGAAGAGGACATCAGGCTTCTTGCCGATGCGGGACTTAATGCCTACCGCTTTTCAATAGAATGGGCAAGAATCGAGCCGCAGGAGGGCGTGTTCGACGACTCCGAAATCGAGCACTATCGCAGTGTGATAGAATGCTGCAAAAATTATGGCGTGGAGCCTGTAGTAACGCTCCATCACTTTTCAAGTCCGGTATGGATGATTAAAAAAGGCGGCTGGGAGGCGCAAACCGCTCCTGAAGACTTTGCAAAATACGTGAGGTACGTTATCATGCGCCTTGGCAAAGAGCTTAAATACATCTGCACAATAAACGAGGCAAACATGGGCATACAGGTTGCTGCAATCGCAAAGCGATATATGCGTCAGGCGATGGATATGGCTAAAAAGGCAGCCGGCGGCGATTCAAGCGTTCAGATGGGCATGAATTTTGAAAAGATGATCAAGGGCAGAGAGCTTGCCGCAAAGGAAAATCTTGAAATCTTCGGCACGGAAACCCCGCAGAGCTTTACTAATCCCCGCACGCCGGAGGGAGATATCATAGTAATGAAGGCGCATCAGGCAGCCAAGGCGGTTATAAAGGAGCTTTATCCCGATATTCAGGTTGGACTTACTCTGAGCCTTCATGATTTACAGCCGGTATCGGGCGGCGAGGCTGTCGCAGAAAAGGAGTGGGCTGAGGAATTTACCCATTATCTGCCGTATATCAAGGACGACGATTTCTTAGGCGTTCAGAACTACGCCCGCACTCTTGTTTCGGCGGAAGGCGATCTTCCTGCTCCGGACGGAGCCGAGCTTACTCAGATGGGATACGAGTTTTACCCGGAAGCTCTTGAAAACGTAATACGAACCGTTGCAAAGGACTTCAGGGGCGATATTATCGTCACCGAAAACGGCGCCGCAGTATCCGACGATACAAGGCGGGTTGAGTTTATACGCCGCGCTACTGACGGAGTTGCAAGCTGCATAAATGACGGTCTGCCGGTAAAGGGCTATTTCTGCTGGAGCCTTCTTGACAATTTTGAATGGCAGAAGGGCTTTGCCATGACCTTCGGGCTTATCGCGGTCGACCGCAAAAACGGTCAGAAGCGCATTCCTAAGCCGAGTCTTAAATTCCTTGGCGAGATTGCTTTGGGAAGATAATTTTATAAATCAAAACCACTGCCGCATCAGCAATACTGACGCGGCAGTGGTTTTCTTTATGACAACGCCTACACATTCCCAAAGCACCCGCGATACCTGAGCGGAGTTATACCATTGCTCTCTCCGAACTGCTGAATAAAATGGCTGCTAGAACCAAAGCCGACAGACACCGCAATTTCCGCTATGGAAAGATTAGTGCTTATCAGCAGCACACACGCCTGTTCTATCCGGAAGCTTCTGAGATATTCCGCAAAGCACTGATGAAAATGCCTGGAAAAGAATGAGCTGAAATAGGTCGGCGAAATACCTATTGCCGCGGATATATCCTTAACGGTAAGCTTTTCCATATAGTGCTGCTGGATATAATTAAGTATTTTCTTGCAGGTTTCTTCCTGCTTTTCGGGGCGGAGGGGTATAAAGGCTTCCACCTGAGCAAGCCTTGCCGTAATCATTAAAAGGACAGCTTTTGTCATCATTTCATATGCGGCAGGTCTTTGCTTCTGCAATTCGATTGCATATACAGTCAGACTGAATATCTCCTCACTTTGGCAGAAAAACATGGGAAATCCAAGCTTGCCGTCTGCCAAAAAGCTTAAATACTTGTGCTGGTCGTGATCCGGGCAGGCAAATTGCAGGTTCTTCCACGGAAAAATAAATATGTCTACCTGAGTATCGGGCGTGCTGCCATGAAAGCTGTGAAGCTGCCCAGGATTGATACATACAATATCGCCCGCGTGCAAAACCGACAGATTTCCGTCCACGAACAAATCAAGCTCACCGCTTGTTACAGACAGAATCTCCGCGTCCTCCTGCCAGTGGAGCATAGCGGCAACCTGATTGTCTCCATATGGCATATGATACAACACAAAGGGGTAAGCCTCGCTGCCACGCATAAGATTTTCTCTCATCTGTTCATTCATTGTCCGAATCCTCCCCTTTTTATCACTCTGACATATTTTTAGTGATGACGCGTTGAAACCTATAAAAAACTTAACTCATTCGCATTTCCAATAATCATGATATTTTTTCGATAAAATCTGATATACACAGCTATGATTTTAACAGTAAAATGATATAAAGTCAATAGGCTTTAAAGGGGGATTATGCTATGAATTACACCTTGATGAAGGCAGATTATTTAAACGGCTGGCACACATGGAATGTGCGAAGTGTTCTTTCTCACGTACATATGCCGGACGGCTTTGCGCTGAATATCGCATTTAAGGAATACCGCAAGGGGCATTATCTGAAAGAAACACTTGTCGGGCGTTTTACAAACGAATACGGACGCGAACCCGCCGAAACAGCTCTGCCCGGTATTCACGCTTTTGACGAGTTATACACCGAAATGACAGTAAAATGGTGCGACATGGAAATCAGAGTGGAATCAACGGTTGACGACGACGAGCTGATACTATTAGTCACGCCCGTAAAAAAGCAGCTCAAACCCGCTATGCTTGTGCTTGAAAGCGGCTTTTTGTGGAATCGTCGGGGATATGTCGAAAATCACGGCGACAGACTGACGGCTCACGGTGAAAAGGACATTACTGTATACACCACCGGAAAGCCCATGTCCGACCCGAATATTCCTGTGCAGGCAGCCTGCTTATGTGTTGAGCTCAACTCTGCGGTTGCCTTTACAACCGGAGAAGCACTGGATATAGGATCGGTAAAGGAAATAATCGACAGTTGCCGCCGGAAGTATCTTGAAAGGATTTCAGCCTTTGGCGATATGCAGGAAATGTATAAAGCTATGGAATCCGCGCTCGGCTGGGATACCGTTTACGACGCCAGACATGACAGAGTTATATCTCCGGTTAGCCGATTGTGGAGCATATCAAGCGGCGGGTATGTGCTTTTTTGCTGGGACAACTTTTTTGCAGGCTTTATGGCAAGTCTTGGCAGCCGCGAGCTTGCATACAGCAATCTGCGGGAAATCCTTAACGAACGTACAAAACAAGGCTTTGTGCCGAACTTTGCATATGCTACAGGACAGTGCAGCGCCGACCGCTCTCAGCCGCCGGTCGGAAGCGCTATGCTCTTAGAGGTCTACCGCATCCATCGCGAAAAATGGATTGTTGAGGATATGTATTCCGACCTATTAACATGGAACTGCTGGTTTTATGAGCACAGAATGAACGAAAGCGGAGCACTGTGCTGGGGCAGCGAAGAAATTCCGGTGCTTTACGGCAACCGCTGGGAAACAGACGGCGTTAACTCCACATTCGGAGCAGCTCTTGAAAGCGGATTGGATAACTCGCCGATGTATGACGATATACCGTTCAACAAAGAAACCAACCGCCTTGAGCTTGAGGACGTCGGCTTGACAGGTCTTTATATTCTCGACTGCCGCTCGTTGATCGAGCTTGCAAAAATCATCGGCAAGGATGAGGACATCGCCGAGCTTTCCAAACGTATGGAAAAAGCCTGCAAGGGCTTAGAAACACTCTGGGACGAGGAAAACGGCTTTTACTACAACCGCAGAACCGACACCGGCGAGTTTTCCCGCAGGATATCTCCGACTAATTTCTACGCGCTGTTTTCGCCGTATGTATCGCCCGAACGTCAGCGGCGGATGGCAGATGAGCATTATTACAACCCGAACGAGTTTTACGGCGAATGGATGCTGCCGTCGATAGCCCGGAACGACTCCGCTTATCCCGAACAGAATTACTGGCGCGGACGTGTCTGGGCGCCGCTGAATTTTTTGGTATATATGGCTCTTGTCCGCACCGGACTTGACGATGTGCGCCATGATCTGGCAGTCAAATCAGAAAAGCTGTTCTTAAAGGAGTGGGTAGAACACAGGCACGTCCATGAAAACTACAGCAGCATTACCGGCGAGGGCTGCGATTCGGGCAACAGCGATAAGTTTTATCACTGGGGAGCCTTGCTGTGTGCAATCGCTTTGGCTGAGGCGGGATATATCAAGGACTTTGGAAAGGCGTTGGAGCTATAATAACCACACAGAGCGGAAATCCGTAGTCGCTCCGCCCTCTCCCAATATTCTCATACCCATTTTTGAGGTGCCATGGATTGTATCTGCTCAAATGTTAAGCTTTCTAAAACACGTTCAGCAGATATATCGGATGGATTGCATAAAAATAAGCGTCCGGATCAGCGAACGCTTATTTTTTTAGACTATTACGAGCTTTATATTTAGTATATCACCTTAGTGCAACAAGCTTTTCAATAAACTCGGGTCTTCTGAACCGCGCATTTTCGCGGTCGCATTCGTCGCCCGGGGTGTCCCATAAAATCGGGCAGAAGCCTCTGTCGAGCGATGCCTGTGCAACGTCGAGCGTCCACCGCTCGATAACCTCGCGGGATTTGTTATCGCCCAGACAGCCATATTCGCCGATGATTACAGGTATTCCCTTGTCGGCAAAGTTCTCCGTCATCATGTCGAAAAGCTTATTAAGCAGCTGATAATCGGCTTCGCTGCCCCAATCGGTTCTTGCCTTGCCCCAGCTGACGTCTTCACTTATAAGGCAAAGGTCAGCCGGAGTGTAGTAGTGAACCGAAACCGCACATTTGCCGGCGGGGTCGTCGGGCATTATGAACAAGCCGTTGCAGGCAAGCTCTATGTCCGTCCAGTATGAGGCAATCAGAAGGTGCCTTTCGGCGTTGAGTCCTCCCGAGCTGCGGACGGTATCGACAAATGCCTGATTTATCTTGTTGAACATTTCAAATGCGGTATCCTTACCATCAGTCTTTCCACCGAACCGATCCCAGATGCCATCCATTCCGACCTCGTTCATCGACTCGAACATAAGGTTCTCGCCGTATTTTTTAAAGCGCATGCAAATCTGTTTCCACATATTGGTGTAGATTTCCATCGTGCCGTCAAAGTCTTCACAGAATTTTTCAGTCCAGCCGTCGTGGTGAGAGTTAAGAATGCAGATCATTCCCGAGTCTAAAATCCAGCCGACAACCTTGTCGATCCTGTCCATAAAGTCGGGATTGATGCCGCCGTTTTCGTCCATAAGAAACGTCCACGAAACCGGCAGGCGCATAACGCCGAAGCCGCTCTCGGCATAGCACTTTATAATATCCTTGGTGATTATTGGGCTTCCCCACCCCGTTTCCTGGGCAGATACCTCTTTTGCAATCCAGTCGCCCGTGGTGTCAAAGGTGTTGCCAAGGTTTATTCCTACGCCCATGCTTTTTACAAACTCGGCAGTGGTCTGATCCGACATCTTCTCATTTCCGCATGAAACAAGCATTGTCAAAGCCAGAATCACTGCGGTTATCATGCTGATTATTTTCATACTGTTAACCCCTTTCAGATTTTCATGCAAAGCACACGCATTACTGAGCTTTGCTGATTTCAAAACACGCTTAAATTATCTGATTATCTCATTGCCGACTCTGAAGTAATCGACGTCGACATAACCACCCGCCTGCTCGGTCGCATAGTTGAATATTGCATAGCGATATCCCATAAAATGCAGACCGTAATAATTCATTTGCAGCGTGTCGCCGATTTTAGTCCAGCTTTCGCCGTCGAGACTGTAATAGAAGTATGCCTTGTCCGCCGCATTGTTGTAATCGCAGTCGACCCGCAGGAACACCTCGTTTCCGGCAAGCTCTGTGCGCTCCTTCTCAAATTCCTTTTCAACGCTGTCGTTGTCGTCGTACCTTGCCATTACAATGTACTTTTTGCCGTTCTCCATTTTAACGCCGACATAGCCGTATCTCTCGGCAAAGGCTGAAAGACCCGCCACATCGCCATCCTTCATATTTGCAACGTCGAGCCTGATATACGCCGAACACTCCGGACCGAATGTGCGCTGGGTAAGGGTGTTTCTTGCCTGAGTAACCGACCGGCAGACTGTTCCGGTCTTTAATCTTAAGTACCCCTCCCTTTCGGTTAAAGACCAAAGGCGGTTATCGGGGTTATGATTCCACTGCCACTCCGGCAGGAGGTTAGAGCCGTTGTAGTCGTTCTCTCCGGCGGCTTCAAGGCTGTCGGCAAAGCTGTGATACGGACGCACAATTTGTGAGTTGATGAACTCATCACTTGTGACAATGCCCTTTCTTTCCATTCCTTTAACCGGGATTTCCGCTGTCTTCGGTGCCTTTCCGTCGATACCGACAACCGGCCAATCGTCCTCCCAGGTCATGGGCATTAAAACCGGAAGCCTTCCTACTGCTCCGTGATCCTGGAACAAAAGGCAATACCAATTTCCGTCAACGGAATCTATAATGCCTCCCTGAGCAACACCGTCGTTTCTGAATCCGAGATTGTCGTCAAGGATCACCTTCATTTCCCAATCGCCGTCAAGCGATTTGCTTCTGTAGCAAAGCTGGGTTCTTCTGCCGCCCGACGGCCATGTGATAATAAAGATATAGTAATATCCGTTTATTTTGTAGGCGTGTGCTCCCTCGGCAAGACAGCCGGGAGTAAGACCCGCATCGCTGATAATTTTCCTCTTGGTTTCGGGCTTTACTGCGCTTAAATCCTTTTCAAGCTCGACGCACCATATATCACCGCCGCCGTATATGATGTACACCCTGCCGTCCTCGTCGAACAAAAGGCTCATATCATGAAAGCCCTCATCAAATACGAATCTGTCCCACTTTCCGTTTTCTATATCCTTTGTATAATAGATATATGATTTGCCGGTGGAATAGGAAAGGAATCCGACATAGAAAATACCGTTATGATAGCGGATAGAAGCAGCCCATTGCCCTTTGCCGTAGCTGTGTTCGCCGTTTCGCAGAGCTAAATTATCGGCGTCGTCCAAGGTGTTAAAAACATAATTTACTATTTCCCAGTTTACAAGATCATATGATTTCATTATGGGACATCCGGGAGACAGGTGCATAGTTGTGGACACCATGTAATACGCATCGTCGACGCGGATGAAATCGATATCCGGAACATCGGCAAATATAACCGGATTTGAATAATTCCCATTTCCGTCGTCGGTGGAGGTGATGGTTGATTTGACTATGTTTGAGTCGAGCATTTCAATTCCTCCTTCGGGTATTTGCGGAAGATATTGCTTAGGAACAGGCGAGATATCATCATTATTGCTTTTACAGGCGGTCAGCGCAGATACTGTCATTATCAGAGCAAGAACAAACAGTAATAGCTTCTTCATTTTCCTTTACCTCCGATTTTTCTTTTAATGAGCCTAACCGTCGCTATCTGCCCTAATACAATTTTACCGATCGCATAATGTAAAGTCAATAGCATATATTCAGATAGTCCACAATTTTATCAGAATA
>ENA-UONV01001577-UONV01001577.1-human-gut-metagenome-genome-assembly--contig:-CS4-NODE-1577-length-19439-cov-4.213836_pt1 | contig 19439 bp, 22 predicted proteins | sample MGYA00242461_ERZ724008 | MGnify/ENA metagenome assembly ERZ724008 | reverse complement strand
GAATCGGATTATCCCTATTGACATATGCGGCATAATGTTATATAATAAATTAGAGTTCAAATATATTTTAAGGACAGAATACAGTTACTTGATTTGTAAAGGCTTCCATTTGCTCAATATGCGCAATTAAGTCAATTTGTGCGCCGACTATTGACATTATATTAACCTTTTGTTACAATTAACCTGTAAAGCGTCAAACAAGTTCGATGCCGAAAATATCGAGTATGAAAGGTGAAGTCTTATGAAAAAAGTGATAGCATTTATTATGATTTTAGCGATGTCCGCGCTGACTCTGTCGGCTTGTCAGGATGTCAGCCAGGAGAAGCTGCCGGCGGATACATCTGCCGATACCGGCGATAATGCCGTGATATCGGAAAGCACCGTCAGTGTTGAGACGGATTCTGCCGAAGCAGAGACTGAGCCGGGCGGGGACGATGTTCCGGACGATCCCGAAGAGCCGGAAACGGACGCTGTTCCGCAAGGGTATGTTTCCCGGAAATTTGAGAGTAAGCTCGGCTATCTTAGAGACAACGGAAACGTCGGGCTTGAAAACCACGATGAAACAGTGGCGTTCGGCTTCATCCTGCCCGAGGATTGGGAGTTTAGCGCAAGCGTCGCGCACGTGTGCGGCGTCAAGGTGTTTGAAATCGGCGGATTCTTTAGAACCGAGGAGCTGACAGCCGACAAGGTCAGGCTGACTCCGGAAGGCACAGAATTTCCGACGACGGCGGAGAACGACGAGGGCGGAACCGAAACGATCTACGCCGAGGAAATGAGCGATCAGGGAGTGTACGACTATATGTGCCACTCGAGCGCGGTGCTCGGCAACGGCGAGATTTACGAAACGTATCTCTATATAGTCTCGCGCGGGGGATATTCGGTATACGTTTCCTTTGTTGTGAACGATTATTACAGCCCGGAAATATGCGAAACGGTGCTCAATTCATTTAAAAATGTTTAAATAATTGCAAAATTCTATCATAAATCAGGAGGGAATCAAATGGCTAAATCCACAAAAATCACCATTCACCCCGCGTTTAAAATAGGGGAGATATCTCCGCGGCTCTATTCGACATTTTTAGAGCCTATCGGCACTATGGTAAACGGCACAATGTTCAACCCGAAGCATCCCACGGCGGATGAAAACGGCTTCCGCCGCGATTTTATCGACGGCTTGAAGGACTTGGGAATGCCCGCCTGCCGTTTGCCCGGCGGAAACTTCGTCTCCTGCTGGGACTGGAAGGACTCGATTGGTCCCAAGTCGGAGCGCAAGGTTCACCTTGACATGGCGTGGCACCAGTACATAACCAACGAGGTCGGTCACGACGAGTATCTGAAATGGGCTGAGCTTGTCAACACCGAACCCATGTACACCGTAAACTTAGGAACGGGCTCCGCTAAGGATGTTATCGACTTGGTGGAATACACCAATCACTAGGGCGTAACCTATTTTTCTGATCTTCGCCGCAAGAACGGTCACGAAAAGCCCTACGGCGTTAAAACATGGTATTTAGGCAACGAGATGGACGGTCCCTGGCAGCTTGGCTCATGGGACAAGGACCCGCGCGGCTACGGCGTTACCGTCAACGAGCTTTCAAAGGCAATCAAGTGGATTGATGGTTCGATTGAAACCGCCGTCTGCGGCTCATCCGCACCGTTTATGGCTCACTGGCCGCAGTGGGATCAGGACGTGCTGGAGCAGTGCTATGAGGCGGTGGACTACGTTTCACTCCACCATTATCACGTTGCGCCTCCCGGCAACTATGAGGCTCTTTTAGGCGGCTCGGCGTTCTATGAGGACTTTATCACCACCGAAACCGCTTTGTGCGACCTGATTCAGGCAAAGTGCCGTTCTCCCAAAAAGCTGATGATCTCCTTTGATGAATATGGCACTATGTCCCGCCCCTGCGCAAAGCTTCGCCCGGGCTACGGATATCACAACATGGTTGCCGACCACTACCGCTTCGACCCCAACCGCAAATACATCCTACACGACCCCGACAATATGCCCTCCCGCGAGTGGCCGGGCGGAGACATGATTCCCGCGCTGACAATGGCTTCCACAATCCTTGCGTTCCTCAGACACGCGGACAGAGTTAAGATTGCCTGCATGACCGGCGGTCTGGGCGCGCTCTGCTCATCAAACCACGACCACGTATGGCGTTCCGGCTCGCACTATGTGATGACCCAGCTTATGAAGTACGGCAGGGGAACCTCAATGCAGACCACGGTTGACGGCGAGACCTTTGACATCGAGGGCTACGCAATCGACGACAACTCGCAGTATGCCACTAAGGAAGGTCTTAACTACGTTGACGCTGCAACTGCTTGGGATGATGAGAACGGCTCGCTGAACGTATTCGTCATCAACCGCAGCGACAAGAACGAGTATCCGATAACCCTTGATTTTTCGGGATTTGAGGGCTACAGCTTCGCGGAGCATATCGAGATGTACACCGACGATTTCAAGCTTAAGAATACATTTGACAACCCCGATGCGCTTCTTCCCAAGACAAACACCGAATCCAAGGCGGATGGTGGCGAGCTTAAGGCTGATGTAAAGCCGCTTTCGTGGAACATTTTCAGGTTTGAGAAGAAGTAAGATACCGGAAACAGTATACAGTTATAACGCAAAAACCGCCCTTCCCAAAAAGAGGAGAGCGGTTTTCTGCATATTCTTATGCAGCTTTCAGATTTGCGGGCGGCGATTCCGCAGAATCATCCCGAAAAACTACGGGTGGCAATACTTATCCTTTCCGTTTAACAGGAATCCAGATTTCGCAGTAGTAGCTTTCGTCCTTGGTGCCGTTAGGGTATTTGGCGTAGTAATCATACATTTCCACACAATAGCCGGCTGCGAACTCGTATTCTTTAATGGCGGGAAGCCACTCGGTGAATATTTTTGTGTTCACATTCTGCAAGGTATCCGGCAGGGGACCCACGCAGGGGAACACTGCCCATGTAAGCTCGGGGATGGTTTTCAGGATGAATCCTTCCGGTATTTCTTTGCCCTCGATATATGGGTCGGCGATTAGATACTCAAAGGTGTCGCCTCCCATTTTTTCGTCGATATTGATGCCATACACCCCTCCGACCGTGCTGCCTTTTCCCTGCCTGTAATGTTCTTCCCAGAATTCGGGGATGGTTTTATACGCGTTATCATATGGGAAAGTCTTTGCGTTGGCAATGACCGTGAACGCTTTTTTCTTCTCGATTCTGTAGTCCAAGAGATATCCTCCTTCCAAAGAAAACTTCAGATTCAGCGGAGCGAAGGTTTTGAGTGCGACTCCATCCCTGCGGGCGGCTGTCGGAGTTACGCCGTGGAATCGTGTGAACGCTTTGGTAAAGCTGTCCGGCGAATCGTAGCCATATTTAATGGCAATATCGATTATTTTTTCATTGCCGGTAGTAAGATCTTTTCCGGCAAGAGCCAAGCGGCGGTTTCGTATATACTCCGAAATCGTGAATCCGCAGAGCATTGCAAAGCCCTTTTGAAAATAGAAGGGTGAAATATTCACACGGTCTGCAATCATATCCACCGTGAGCTCGTCGGTGATGTGATCTTCAATAAAGCGTATTGCCGAGCATATTGCGTCCGTCCAGTTCATAGAGTGCGCTCCTTTCGTTTCGCTGTGATGATATTATAGCAGATCCGCAAAAGCAGTTCCCGATTATTTTTGCGGATATTTGTCCTGCGGTCGATAATCGGGTGACATAAGGCGTCTGCGGAATATTGAATATGGGAGAGATTGAGCGGTTCTTCATTAAAATCGAGGAGTGTGGGCGGGGCAAGTATCTTCGCTGAAATTCCAGCGAGCAATTTTCCATTGGGTTCGTAAAGGTCACAAAAAATCACCAAAAGACACACGCAGCGGGCTTTTTGGTGATTATGGCTTATGGTATGGGGATGACGGGCGAATGTCCGGCACAATCGAGGAAAATCAAGTAAAACTAATAGCGAGTCGATAATAGAGCATGGACGGCTTTCAATGTATAATCGGAGAATAAGGGGAATACTTATTTTTCGGAAAGCAGATTGGAGATTGCTTAACCGCGCTCGCAGATACAACGCAAAAAAGCCGCCCAAACGCTCTTCAAAACCGTGCGAACACGATTTTGGCAAGATTTATATATGCTTGGAAGGAAAAAGGCAATATTAGGGACATATCGTAAAAGACATGTGTATATATTATTGAACTGGCTTTAAGGTAAGAGTGAGAAGAACAAAGAAGTCAGTACAAATTTTACTTTGAGTGTAATAATACTTACAAATAAGAAAATGATGGTTATATAATAATCTATAATAGCATATAGTACACAGTTTGTCAATATCAAAAAGTTATGGAAGACAAAAAATTTGCGAAAAATGGCGAAAACAAATTTGCAAAAAACACTTGACAAATCTCTATAGCTGTGTTATTATATATAAGCGCTCTGAAAAGAGCAAAAATATCGCGGGGTAGAGCAGTTGGTAGCTCGTCGGGCTCATAACCCGGAGGTCGTTGGTTCAAGTCCTTCCCCCGCAACCACCCGCAAACCGTTTATTTAAGCCACTTTACGAGGTTTTGATAAACGGTTTGTTTTTGTTTTATAGCCTATTTTTGGGGCGACTGTACAACTTTCGTACAACTCGCCGTTTTTTTATGCCTTTTTTTCTTTGAGATTTGATAATGCATTTTCGAGAATGTCTGCATTTAGTTTGTCGGATTCTTCCAGAACATGAACATAAATGTCAGATGTTGTTGATATTTTTGAGTGTCCTAACCGTCTGGAAACTCCTGCGAGGTCGGCACCATTGAATAGCAGCATTGAAGCGGCTGTATGTCTAAAAGCGTGAGCGTTGAGGTGTGGCAAGCCGTTTTTCTTTTCAAACCGCTGTAAAAAGCATTTCACCGAATGTGGGTGCATGGGGCTTTTCCCATCAAGCTGGCAGAATACAAAGCTGTCAGAGTGGAAACGTTCAAAAGAATAGCCCTGCTCCGTCTCTGATAACTTGTACTCTTTTATAAGGTTTAATGTCTCCTGCGGGACTGTTATCCAGCGAACAGAGGTTTGTGTTTTAGGTGTATCGACGTATAAGCCGTTTTCAGAGGAATACAGAACGCTTTGAGTAATGTGTATCTTACTATTTGAAAAGTCTATTTTTTCCCAAGTCAAGCCCAGAATCTCACCACGGCGGCAACCTGTTATTAGTAATAGGTGTATGAAAAGCTGCCACTTTATTGGCTCATCATCAAGCGCAGTCAAAATCCTTTGTACTGTTTCGGGCTGATAATAGTTTACATCTTTCTTGACGACTTTCGGAAGCGTTACCCGGTCAGCGGGATTTGATACAAGAAGTTGCTCTTTTACAGCCTGTTCAAAAACCATGTGTATAAGGCGGTGATGTTCGGTAACTGTTTTCGGCGATAGAGTACCGCCATTGGAAGCAGAACCGGGAGCAGATAATTTTGAATATAGGTCGTTCAGATGGTCTGGGCGAATCTCTGACAGCTTCATATAACCGATTTCCGGGAGTATTCTTTGAAGCAGCTGACGGTATCGGCATATTGTTGACCGCTTCAAGGCTTCACGGCTTTCTTTTAGGTTGAGAACATATTCGGAGTATTCCGCAAATTTCCTTCTACCGTCGCCGACAAGACCCGCTCGGCACTCCCGCTCAAAAACCGCCGCTTCGTCTGCCGCTCTCTTTTGTGCTGCTTTTTCGGTACGGCAGGCTGACAAATCAATATTCTTAAGCCATGGTTTAAGCTGTTTTCCGCTCGCGTTTCTTCCTCGGTGTACTCGGATAGTTGCTGAAATGGGCTGCCCAGCGGCGTTTCTGTTAATTCTGATGTTTGCCATGTTTATTTCCTCCTCTCAAATTCAAAATCAAGTTCAAGTTTAAACAAGTCAGAAACTTTGTAAACCAAGTTTCTAAATTCCTCTTGAGTAAGCTCAAGCAGTTTGTCCTCTTTTTTAAGAATAATCGTTGCTTTTGCCCAGCGAAAGATTTCTGCTTTTAAGTCAGAACTATGTGGTGATTCATTTATAGAGATTGAAATACCATTATGTTCAGCATAAGCTCGAAATGCACTAACAATCGAAAAGCCATCTTCTTTGAAACTGTTCAGGATTTCAACAGATTCTGCTGTTTCGGCTTCCCACTTTTCATTCGCTGTTCTGTATTTGGTTTTGCCGAGAATCCATTCATAGTTGACGCCGAAATGCTTCCCAAGTCTTATAGCGTCGTCAGTAGTAATGGTTCTTTTGCCATTTAGCTTCTCATTCACCGAGGTTGCTTGTGAAAAGAGAATTTCTTCGGCAATTTGTCTTTGCGTGATTTTTTTGTCTGGGTGAGCTTCATTGTATTCTGAAATAAGCAGCTTCACACGGTCACCCGCCGAAAGTGTGAAGTTTTGGGATTTTTTTGCCATTGTTTGACCCTCCAATTATGAAATTTCACAAAAGAACTTTAAAAAGTAGTGAATTGACTGATATTGACATATTCACACAAATGCGATATACTATAAATGACGAAAACAACGGAGATTTTACGAATTTCCCTCAATTTCATTCTAACATAACTTCACGTTTTTGTCAATATGGGTGTTAGAAATAATTTCACATTTTTAGACGAAAGGAGGGCTTTTATGCCTCAATTCAAAACCATCCGCCAAGCTGCTGCTACTGGACTTATTCCTGAATATCGCTTAAGAATTTTGGTCGCCGAGGGACGTTGTCCCGGAATCTATGCCGGAAACCGCTTCTTGGTCAATGTTGAAGCACTTGCTGAGAAGTTAGACCGGGAGAGCAAGGCAAATTTGAGGAGGGAGGAACGCCCAAGTGAAGAATAATCCATCCGGGGCTAAATCTCTTTTCGACCTTGACGCTGCTTATGATTTCCTCGACTTTCAAGGGATGAACATACGGCTTAATGAGCTGACACACGAATTTGAGGTTTCAGGACTGCCGGCAGAGTATAAGCGGACAGGCTTAATTGCTTTTTCACATTGTCGTTCGATACTGTCCGGCAGACTTGCTCGACCACGAGAGCGCACACAGACGACCTTTTTAAGCTGATTGGAACATCCCGCTCATACAACCCTATTCAGGAGAAACTTTTGAGCGTAGTCCCAGACAAAAAAGACCATCTTGGCGAGCTGTACGATATTTTAAATATCCCAGTTGATGATATTCTGTCTCGCGCACTTATCCACAAATGGGGGCTTCAAGGCATAGCTTTACTTTATAACGGGGAAGCTCATCCTACATCAGCGGACGGAATACTTGTTCTTGCGGGAAGCCAAGGCGTTGGAAAGACTTCTGTAGTTCATGCGTTGGGTGGCGGTTCAAAGTATTGTAAACTGGGTTTATCAATTGACCCACGGAATAAAGACAGCCTAATCGCTGCGACAGCCTGCTGGATAGGTGAAATAGCAGAGTTGGAATCAACCTTGCGCGGCGACCTACAAATGTTGAAGGCATTTCTGACCGCTGACTTTGACGAGGTGCGGCGCCCTTATGACCGCTATGCCGTCAGAGTACCGAGGCGAACATCATACATCGGCACGGTCAACAGCACCGACTTTTTGATAGACGAAACCGGCAACAGGCGATTTTGGACAATACCACTCACGGCGGTTGACCTTGAAAAGCTTCATCAGTTCGACGGGTGGCATTTTTGGAAACAAATGGAACTGGAATACGCCGACGCAAGATTACGATGGACAGAAGATACTTGCTTTCGGCTCACCCCGGATGAACAACAGATGTTAGCGGAACGAAACTCTAACCATCAAAAGCAGCTCCCCGGCGAGCAGGAAGTGAGGGACGTTCTCGGAATATACTCAAATCATTCAGGCTACAAGGTGGTTTACACTACCATCAGTGAATTTATGGAGTGCTATTCAGAGTTGAAGTCATATAGTGCGGCTAAAATTGGGCGAGTTCTTGACAAGCTCGGAATAGTTTTTGAGCGGCGCAAGGTCAACGGCGTTGTCAATCGGCTTCGGAAACTGCCGCTTCCCAACTCAGTTGCAACAAATTGGGAGGGGTAAAAAGTGCCGTTGGGTGAACAGACGGTGACAGTAATATTTGCCTTACTGTACACCGCCTAAACCCTTATCAATACTACGTTTGCGGGGCTTGGTGAACGGTTGACAGTAGATTCTATATAAAAGCTATTTTTTAGTAATGGTGTAAATATATAATATAGGGAAAGTGCTGTTCACCCTGTTCACCGTGTTCACCGCTAACACCATAAGACGAAAGGAGAATCAACATTGAGAAAATACCAACTTGTGCTGTTACTGTCGGTACTCCTGCTTATGCTTTCAATGGCGTTGATTATATCAGTCTGGACGAAATCGCCGAAAGCCGAGAAAACGTTGTTGTCAACTGACAGCTTGAAAGTCGTTCAGGATGGCAACAGAATCGTTATTAGCGACGTTTTGGACGATAAAGAATACAACTTTATTATTCGCCATAAACGACACTCAGAGGGGCGCACAACGCCTATAACGGTATCGCAGGACGGCGCAAACATTACAGTCATATTAAACAAAAAGTGTGTATATCTTTTTGACAATACAACCAAAAAGGAATACCTATTACAAATTGGCAGGATTGTGCCGAAAATTTCATTAAATAGGGGGGCTTACAATGAGAAAGAAGCTAACTGATGAAGCGCTAATCGAAATGCTGCTTGTCCATGGAGGCGTAAAGGGTGCGGCAGTTGCGACAGGGCTTAGCGAGAGAGCGATTTATCAACGCTTGCAAAATCCTGCGGTTCGAGCGAAATATGATGAGATGAGAAGTCTATCACTTGAAGGCGCAACAATGGCATTGAGCGGCTCTCTTGTGGATGCTGTCAATCTGTTACATGATGTTGTGACCGACGAACACGCTCAAACCTCGCTCCGCATACAATCAGCCGACGCATTGTTAAGACATTCTTTAAGGTATGCTGAATTTACCAGCTTGCAAAAGCGAATTGAACAGCTTGAAAAGGCACTTCAAGAAAAGGGGGTGGAATGATGCAGCTACTGTCAAAAATAAGCCGCCTTGAAAGGCAAATACAAAAAGCTCCTGCGAACTATGAATCCGTTGTTAAAAAATGGGTGCAAAGTGAAATGGCATACGACGTTTTGACCGATGAGCAAAAATCAATATATGATAGTTATTGGGGGCTCGACCTTCGAGCTGCTTATGAATCCTTAGGCGTACCGATGGATTTCCAACTCGAACTCAGACCCAAAACCGAAAAGGAAGAACAGGAACGGTTTAAAATGCGTGTTGCAGAGGTCAGAGAGATGTTCGACAGGTTCAGAGATGAATACAATGCTCCCGAAGCCGTCGCCCAGCGCAGAGCGGAATACGAGGAGCTTCAAAGAATCGGAGAATTACGTCGCCAAGCTTTTGAAAGGAACGAACGGACAGATATCCACTGGGGGCAACAAGCATGAAAAAAGATATTGAAGAAAGTGCATGGGAGACAGACGCTGACGGCAAACGATTTCGTAGAATTGGCAATACGCTCGAATACGAAATGGAAGTTCTTGTAAATGGTGTTTACGTCCCAGAAAGCAGATTAAGTGAGGCAAAGAGCAAAAAAGTTGATTATCAACGCTTTGAAGAGAAGCAATTACGCACTTTCTGCCCTTTTACAGAAACGAAGTGTTCAGAAAATAAGTGTGCTTTATTCCTTGACGGCTGCGCACTTGCACAATTAAGTGACAGGCAGCCAACAAAGGCAACAGAGGGATTACAATGCCCTTTAAGCAGGAACGGATACAAATGCCACATAAACTGCGCACTATATCGAAATGGTTGCATTTTAGCCGCACCATTATTGAATAAAAAGGAGATTGAAATATGTCAAAATTTAACCACTACGCAAGAAAATTAAACGAAATTGTAAAGACAGCTTTTGCAAAATATCAGAGTGCAGAGCAGGATTATTTGAAAGCAGAGAGAAGCTATAAAGAGCTTCGTCCCGATGCTGACACCATTGCAAGGCAAAGGCAATGATTGTGAGAGAGGACGCCCAAAACGCTCTTAAAGCTGCAAAGTCGGAGCTTGAGGACACTAAGCAAGAGATTCGGGAATTGCGCAGGGGGCTTGATAAAGCCGTCTCCGAGAGCTTCTCAGCAGACCCTGCGATGATTGACGGTAATACTGTCGAGCTTTTAAAGTCGGGAATCTTAACTGCTTCGGAATATTGCCGTCTGCTTGAAAAAGCAAAGGCTTCGGATAATCCGACAATGTGCAGACTAATCGGAAAATTTGCAGGAGATACCGCAAGAGCATTAAAGGGGACCGGTCGTGCAGATGAGAATACAGCATTGCTGCTATCAGTTGAGCGAAATGCTAATTTTTGTTCCGGCAACGACTATCTAACGGCTTTTGATGCAGTGACAAATATTTACAGCAAGTGTGTGAGAACTCCGGCTATGATTTCTCAGTGGGATTCACTTGTCGCCTCAACTATTGAAAGTTTTTGATATGGGCAAGTACCACCAAAAGAAGCCGAAGCCCAACGAGGAAAAAATCGAAAGGGAACTTGCCAGACACTGCTTATGTTGTCGACAATTTCGCTGTATTGCAATTAATACATAGCGCTTCGCCGACAGATTTTGAAGAGGGAGCGGGAGCAACAAGCAAAACAATAACCAAGCCTATATTTTGTTAAAATCTTCTTTCATGAGGAGCCGTCCGGCAATAGCTGGGCGGTTTCTCTTATGCGTACAATTAATTGGACTTATTTTCTGTACAACTTTCGTACAACTACGATACAAAAAGTTGTACGATACAACAAAATGATATTTTACGAAAAAGCCCGCAAGCCCTTTATTATAGCCACTTTACAAGATTTTATAAAACGATAAAAAACGTTAAAATTTGAACTCATAACCCGGAGGTCGTTGGTTCAAGTCCTTCCCCCGCAACCAAATAAAAAAGTCGTGCCTCGTGGCGCGGCTTTTTTATTTCGCTGTGAGGGGAGTCTGCGAAATAACCGAAGATGCGGGGCGAGGGGATAGCGCAGAATCCGCGAATATTGCAGAGAATGGGAGCTAAACAAAGGAAAAAGGCATGACTGAGCAGCTTCGCTTTAGCAGTGTCCGACCGGCTAAAGCTGTTCAATGTCCTTCCCCCGCAACCAAAAAAGTGTCCTAAATCGGCTGATTTGGGGCATTTTTCTTTATGTCGTGACGAAAGGCTTACAATAATTGCCATATTTCAGAAGAATTTTACCCCAATTTGACCCCTGGAGAGTGCTAAGGAACCGATGAGAGATTGGTTTATTCTTGTTTTTCAACCAAAGGTAATACCCGGATTCGCTGGTTTTTAAATATTAGCGCATCAAGTTTAAAACACTTAATTATCAGTTGGATTAATGGAGGATAAATAAGATGATACATAAGATAATAGTCCCATTATTACGGTATTACTTTTGCTTACAAGGTGCGCTCAAGCTAACAAATTACAGTATAAAAAATGCTACGGAACAGTTACCTGTTGCAGAAATTGCATTAAGGACCAAAGTTATTAACATCACCGACCTTATCGCAGACACGATAATGAACAATCTTTGGTTAAAATGTTCGTAACATGCAATAAGACAAATCTCAAGGAAATAGTTGTTAGCATGAGCTGTCGGCATCAAATGCAGGATCAGGACGGCATTAACCGCCAGCTTCCGATTATCAACGCATACAGCGAATCACTGTCCAATTTGCAGGTTCTTGCTGATGGTTATCCTTCGCTTGAATACGTACAGTCAATCTCAGCAATGAGGCAGACCGGTTATAGCATGGACGATATCGGTGAAGGTAAGAATAGCGACGGACCAGAACTTATAATCTCAGTTGATGATTGTCCGACTTGGATAAACCTTTGGGGCGGTGCAAACACTGTAGTACAGGCTCTTTGGAAAGTCAAAAATACCCGATCAGAAGCCGAAGGTTTTATCAGCAAGCTGAGTGCGGAGGATACGCCTGATTCAGATGGTTACAACATTTTATATTGCTGGTATATATACAGCGTGCCGGCATTTATTCTGGCAAAGTCACGTGTCATACATTATGACAATTCATAATAACAACTATTTCTTTACAGACTTTCTTTTTATCAATCTTGTAGATACTTCGATTTTCAGCGGGTGTATGTCTTTATCAGTGATAATCTGAATCAAACGTTCTACCGCTACTTTACCCAAATATGCTTTTGGAACATCTACTGTCGACAGCGACGGCTCAACATAGGTGCAGAAAGGCATATTGTCAAAACCGACAATCGAAATATCTTGGGGAACTTTATATCCTTTTTCTATCAGAGCTTTCATAGCACCAGCTGCTATGTTGTCATTGTCTGCGAAGTATCCGCTTGATGGGACTGTTCCGTTTTCTAAAGCTTCAAGCATATCGTGATATGAACCGTCCAGCGAAGGTGTAAGGTTTATGACGGGGGAACGTGAAACGCTCATTCCAGCAGCGCGGACTGCTTTGTAAAAACCGTCAGCGCGCTCATCAAAGTTGCCTATCTGGTAGGAAGAGTGAAGATATCCGGGCTGTTCCTTTATTCGCTGGATAAGATGTTCAGTGGCATTGAATGCACCTTGAAAGTTGTTTATGATAACGCAGTTAAAGGGACTTGAGGGATAATATGTATCCAAAACTACAATAGGAACTTTAATTTTTTCAAACGGAGCAAAGTCCTCTTTTCTCATCTCTGTTGCCAAAAGAATTATGCCGTCATATACAGGCAGGGATTCTATTTGATGCTGAATCTCTCCATCGTCATAAAGATAGCTGACGTGTAACTGATAACGGAGGTTTTTGCAGGTGTGTTCTATCCCTTCTGTAAGATGATTGAAAAACGGAGTATCGGAAACGACTGCTCCGTGTTTTTTGTATATAGCGAAAGTGATGTTTCCTTTTATCGAACTTACCAGCGTGCTTTCACTAATTCTTGAAAAGTCGTATCCAAACCGTTCAGCTGCTTCAATTACTTTGTTTCTTGTTGCTATGCTGACGCCGGGCTTGTTATTCAAAGCCATAGATACTGCTGCCTCAGATATGCCAAGCTTTTTCGCAAGTTCTTTTGCTGTAATCGCCATAATTACACCCCCAGTTTTATTCTGATTATATCGTGTTAAGTAAATTAAGTCAATAGTTTTATAAAATTCACTGAATTATTTGTTGTAATTAAGTACTGCATTAAGTATGATAAGAGCAGAAATAATGGGAGGATATATAGTAGTGATAAAGATTGGATTTGCCCCTACAAGAAGAAGTATTTTTTCCGCTTCTGCCGCAGTAGAATACGCTAACCTTACGAGAAATCGACTTAATGACCTTGGCGTTGATTTTGTAGATATTGATGACATTGCTGATGATGGACTTTTACATAGTGAGACTGACAGGATTAAAATTTCAGCTAAATTCAAAAGCGCAGGAATAGATGGTCTGTTTGTTGCTCATTGCAACTTTGGCACAGAATACGAGGTTGCAAGGCTTGCAAAAGAACTCAATGTCCCTGTGCTGCTGTGGGGACCACGCGACGAATGTCCCGACGAACAGGGCGTCAGACTCCGCGACAGCCAATGTGGTTTGTTTGCAACGAGCAAGGTTTTGCGGAGGTTTAATGTCAAGTTTACATATATTCCAAATTGCAGACTTGAAGACCCTGAATTTGAGATTGGACTGAAAAATTTCATTAAGGTTTGTTCAGTTGTGAGAACGTTCAGGGGAATCCGCATTTTACAGATTGGTCCGCGCCCGTTCGATTTTTGGTCGACGATGTGCAACGAGGGTGAACTTCTTGAAAAATTCAATATTCAGCTTTCGCCAATCCCACTTTCAGAGCTTGCAAAGGAAGTCGGAGTTGTCAAGAGCATCGAAGTGGATGTTGCTTATACTATGGATTATTGTAGACAAAATTTCAATATCGCAGTCAGCGATAAAGAGCTTGAGACAATCTGTGCCCTGAAGGTAGCGATGAAAAGCCTTGCGGAGAAATACGATTGTAATGCCATAGCGATTCAGTGCTGGAATGCGTTGCAGGACGAGCTTGGCATTATGCCATGTGCAGCAAACTCACTTCTGAACGAGGATGGTCTGCCGGTTGTCTGTGAGACTGACATCCACGGTGCAGTGACTGCTCTTATGGTTGAAGCTGCGGCTATGGGCGAACAAAGAAGCTTTTTTGCTGATTGGACAGTGCGTCACCCATTCAACGACAACGGCGAGCTTTTGCAGCATTGCGGTCCATGGCCACTTTCCGTCGCCATGCAAAAGCCTACTATCGGATATCCTCTTGCGTTTGATTACCCCGGGGCGGTAGAAGCACTTGCCAAGAATGGGAATCTCACCATTGCCAGATTTGACGGCGATCACGGAAAATACTTTCTGCTTTTAGGCAATGCCAAGACCACTGATGGTCCCTACACCAAAGGCACATATATGTGGATAGAAGTAAAGAACTGGCAAAAACTTGAGACGAAAATAGTTGAAGGACCATATATCCATCACTGCGTCGGTATTCACTCCGATGTCGTTCCGATACTATTTGAAGCGTGTAAGTATATCGGAGTTGAGCCGGACTTGTTCAATACTACTGCAGAAGAAGTAAAATCAAAGCTGTGGGGTTGGGAAGATGAACTATAATGCGTTTTCATTTGAACTCAGAAAAAATGTCGTTGATATGATAGTTGCTGGTAATGGCGGTCACATCGGAGGAGATATGAGCGTCATAGATACGCTGATGACTCTTTATTTTCGTGTTATGAATATTTCCCCTGAGAATATGGATTCCCTTGATCGGGATATGTTTGTTCTTAGTAAAGGTCACTGTGTGGAGGCACTTTATGCAGTTTTAGCGGCAAAAGGATTTTTCTCAATTGATGATGTCATACATAACTTTATGCAATTCGGCACGCAGTTTGTTGGTCATCCGAACAATAAGCTTCCGGGAATAGAGATGAACAGCGGTTCGCTTGGTCATGGTCTTTCAGTTTGTGTGGGTATGGCGCTTGCGGCAAAAATGAATGGAACAAAAAACCGCGTATATACCGTCATGGGAGACGGCGAGCTTGCCGAGGGCTCGGTATGGGAAGCCGCTATGGCGGCAAGTCATTATCATCTTGATAATCTCTGTGCCGTTATTGATCGCAATTTTTTGCAGATTTCAGGGAATACCGAGGATGTTATGCATCAAGACGACATTGCCAAACGGTGGTCGGCATTTGGGTGGAAAACTATCAAAGTCGCTAACGGAAACGATTCTGATAAGATGTATGATGCATTTATGATAGCCAAGAATAGCAAATACATGCCAACCGTGATAATTTCAAATACAGTTAAGGGCTTTGGCTCAAAGGAAATGGAAAACAAGGCGTATTGGCATCATCGTGTGCCGTCAATGGAGGAATATAATGCAATCATCAGCGACTTTGAAGCACGAAAGAAGGCATGCCTGAATGAATACGATTGCTAATCGAACAGTTATATGCAACGTTTTAATGGAGCATGCAAAGAATGACCGCGACATTGTGGTTCTTTGCTCGGATTCAAGGGGAAGCGCTTCGATGACACCATTTGCAAATGCGTATCCAGAGCAATTCATTGAGATTGGAATAGCGGAACAGAACTTAGTAGGCATATCGGCAGGTCTTGCAAAGTGTGGTAAAAAGGCATATGCTTGTTCACCTGCTTGTTTCATATCATCAAGAAGCTATGAGCAGATAAAGATTGACTGCGCTTACTCAAATACAAATGTAAAATTGATTGGAATAAGCGGCGGCGTGAGCTATGGTGCACTTGGAATGAGCCATCACTCATTGCAAGATATCGCAGCTATTGCTTCACTCCCAAATATGAAAATCTATCTTCCGAGCGATAGATTTCAGACGAGATTTCTTACCCAACAGCTTTTGCAGGATAATTCGCCTGCCTATATTCGTGTCGGAAGAAATCCGGTTGAGGATGTATACGATGAAAACTATACTTTTGAAAAGGATAAGGCTGTATGGCTAAAAACGGGAAATGATATCACTATTATCGCTTGCGGTGAAATGGTAAAATCTGCATACGATGCGGCAATTCTTTTGAATCAAGAGGGCATAAGTGTTACTGTGCTTGATATGTACTGTCTAAAGCCTATTGACGAATATGCAATAATTGAGGCTGCAAAATGCTCAAAGGCAGTCGTGACAGTAGAAGAGCATTCCGCATATGGCGGGCTTGGCTCAATGGTGTCATCTGTAGTATCACGTTATTGTCCAAAAAAGGTTTTGAAATTATCATTGCCGGATTCACCCATCATTTCAGGTACATCCAAGGAGATTTTTGAATATTATGGGCTTGATGCCCATGGCATAAAGTCAAACATTCTAACTTTTCTGGAGGAGTAAGCAATGCGCTGTGTAGTGGCAATAGATCAATCTACGCAGGGCACAAAAGCTCTGCTATTGAGTGATGATGCCAAAATAATTGCAAAGTCATATTTTGAGCATAAGCAGCTCGTAAGTCTTGAAGGATATATTTCACATGACCCTATGGAGATATACGAGAATGTCATTAAGGGTGTAAAGACGCTTGTTGACGCTGTACCTGAGGCGGAAATTTCCGCCATTGGGATAACCAATCAGCGTGAGACTACGGTTGCTTGGGATGGCATGAGCGGGAAACCTGTTATCGACGCTATTGTATGGCAATGTTCTCGTGCAAAGGGTATTTGTAAATCACTTACCGACGAGCAGAAAGCTGTAATTAGCGAAAGAACCGGCATACCTGCTTCACCGTTTTTTCCTGCTGCAAAAATGAGATGGATACTTGAAAATGTTTCTGAAGCTCGGAATCTTGCACTGCAAGGGCACCTGTGCTTGGGTACAATAGATTCTTGGCTGATTTACAAACTGACCGGTGCTTACAAAACCGATGTTTCTAACGCCTCACGTACACAATTGATGAACCTTGAACTTCTTGATTGGGACGATGAGATACTAAAAATGTTTGGAATTACAAGAAATATGTTACCTGAGATTTGCGCGTCAGACGCCTTTTTTGGAGAAACCGATTTTGGAGGAATACTAAAAAATAAATCGCCGATACTCGCGGTTCTCGGTGATTCTCATGCGGCACTATTTGCTCAGCACTGTCATGATCCTGGAAAATTAAAGGTTACATATGGCACTGGCTCGTCGGTTATGATGAACACCGGTTCTGAGATTATTAGGTCAAAAAATGGTCTGGCTAGTTCTGTCGCGTGGAAGCTCAGCGGTAAGACAGATTATGTTTTAGAGGGAAATATCAATTACTCAGGAGCTGTAATTTCATGGCTGAAAAACGAGCTTGGATTAATTGATTCGCCGGATGAAACGGAAGAGATAGCTTTTGCTGCGAACAAATCCGACAAAGTGTATTTGGTTCCCGCGTTCAGCGGATTGGGCGCACCATATTGGTTTGATAATGCAAAAGCTTCAATTGTTGGAATGTCCAGACTTACCGGCAGGGCAGAAATAGTCCGTGCGGCGCTTGATTCAATCGGATTTCAGATAAATGATATTTTGATTGCTATGAGTCGAGACTCAAAGCTGCCGATTAAGTTTGTCGCAGTAGACGGCGGACCTACGAGTAATCGGTATCTTATGCAGTTTCAAAGCGGTATTTCCGATACCAATATCAGAGTATCTGAGGTAAGCGAGCTTTCGGGAATTGGTGCAGGATTCGTGGCGGGGATAACTGATGGAGTATTTTCATTTGATATGGCGTTTTCTACACTCAAATATACGTTATATAAACAACATATGCCTGAAATTGAGCGTCAGAGTTTGCTAAGCGGTTGGAAACAGGCAATCAAAACCGTGGTATATAACATAACAGATTGTAACCTTTAGATTATCAACTTTTTATACATAATATGAACCTTGGTTTATTCATTACCGACTTTGACATTTTTTATATTTATAAGAGAGTGATGATTTGAATAAAAAGTGTATAGCGGTCATAACAGCGCGTGCGGATGCAAGCGAGCAAAAGGATGTGCTTTCAGGAATATCATCGGCGGCGTTTTCGCTTGGACATTCAGTTGCAGTGTTTTCAAACATTTATAACCATTGGGCTGATGATAAGTTGCTCAATTTTGAAAACATAATCTATGACCTTTTTGATCCACTGCCATTTTGTGGAGTCATCATCACCGCTGAGGCTTTTAAGGATATTTCCATTCTCAATGGCGCGGTCAAAAAAATATGTGATGTTGGTATTCTCTGCGTAGTTATAGACGGCAGCATTGATGGACTTATGAGCCTTTGGTCTGATGATTCTTACGATCTTGAAAGAATAGCTGAGCATCTTATTTGCAGCCACGGCTTTAGAAATATTGATGTTTTAACATGCAAAAGTGGAGAACATTTTTCTGAGCGCAGGCTCGAAGGGGTGCTTCGGGCGTTTGCGCATAACGGAATTATGTGTGACGAAAACAAAATCTTTTACAGTGGAAACTTCTGGTCCGATTCGGGCGAAAAACTTGCAAAGCGATATATAAGCGGAGAACTTTCATTGCCGCAGGCGGTTATATGTATCAATGACTACATGGCGTTTGGTCTTTGCAGCGAACTTATACGATGCGGCATAAAAATTCCTGAAGATATAACCGTTATTGGCTACGACAGCAGTGAGGAGAGAATTCTTCACTTCCCATTTCTTACAACCTGTCGGCGTGACAGGCGCGGTCTTGGAATAAAAGCGGTTGAGATTATAACTAATCAGAAGAATAAAGAATCTCCACGCAAAAGCGAAATAATATATGGACTTTCCTGCCCATGCGGACTTAAAGCCGCTCAGATACATCATGATGTTGACACTGCGTTCTCAAGGTGGAATCGCACAGCCTTAAGTTCTTTTCAGAAGTTTTCGGGAGCCTTGACTGCCTGCCGCACACTTTCTGAATATACGTCAGTTCTGTCTGAATACTTTCATATGCTCAGCGGAGTGTCAAATCTCACTCTATGCCTTGACAAAGCATGGAATAGTCAGAGATTCGATGGGGAAGAGTTTTTACTTTTTGAAATAGACGGTGTAAAGCACTCTACGTTGAAAACAGTTAAAAACAAGGATTTACCCAGTAATATTAAAAAGATACTGAAAACCCTGCTATGTACTTTTTCAGTCCGTTCTATTATCAGATGAGGCTGTTTGGCTATATGGTACAAAGATTTGACAAGCCCGGAAGCTATGATTTCAGCTTTCTTGATTGGAGCAAGGTGTCGGCAAACGCACTTGAATTTCTGCGAATGAAAAATGACATTGACTATCTTACTCAATGTCAAAAGATATCGAAGCATTACGATGCGATTGCTGGCTTCTGCACTCTTAACGAATTTCGGCGGATAGTTGATGCAATAGACAGCGCAGAGCTTTCTGAATGTGTGATGTATTCTATCAATCTCAATGTCC
>ENA-UONV01001574-UONV01001574.1-human-gut-metagenome-genome-assembly--contig:-CS4-NODE-1574-length-19485-cov-8.114874_pt1 | contig 19485 bp, 30 predicted proteins | sample MGYA00242461_ERZ724008 | MGnify/ENA metagenome assembly ERZ724008 | reverse complement strand
GAGATATGCAAGTATCTGCTCGTCGGCAAAGCCCACAAAGTCTATCTCCACTGAGCTTTTGTCCAGCAGGAAAAACCACAATAGAGCGCCGTCGGAATGTACCTTCAAAACAGGGTTCCCGCCCTCGACTGCTGCCTTGACCTGCGCAAAGGTCTTGTCAGCGGTGAGAACGCCGTCCTGCGCCGTGAGCGTGACCTCAAATACGCCGAGACCATCGGTACCGGCTGTTGCGGATATCGTGCCGTCCTCGGCTATATTGATATTCTCACCGGCGGTCAGTTTCTTCTGCTTCGTTGCGTCAATTGCATTCTGTTCCGCTGCGGTACGGTACGAGGAAAGCACGCTTTTTAATGCAAGCTCATCCTTGATGGCAGTCCATGCATTGTTGCTGGATACGGTATACCCCGTTATGTATGGCTTGTCGCCGGATTTCACGGCCGTGCTAAGAACCAGAAGGCCGTCTTGCTTCGTTGCGTTGACAGCATAAACAGAGCCGCCAACGACAAGTGTTACACTCTTACCGGCTTCAACCTTTGAGCAAATATCAGCATAGGTCTTGTCAGCCGTAATTACACTGCCGTTTTCTGTAACGGTTACGATGTAAATATTCTCGCCCCGTGGGCCTGTCGGCCCCGGAGGTCCCTGCTTGCCGGTTATGTAGTAGCCTTTGAACTCTGCATTTCCGTCGGCGGGGTTATAATTATTTGCATACCATTCGGCGAAGTTTTCCCATGTCTCCTCAAAGGTCGCAATTCTGTTATTCTGCGCCGAGCTTTCCTCAAGGTTTTCGGAGATCTTGCAAAGGACATATTCGTAATAAAGCCGTTCAAACGGGGCAGGAACCAAAAGCTCAGTTTCTTGCCCATCGAATGTCAGTTGTGAAATTGCGCTTTCTGGCGTGGTACCGGTGTCGGCGAATGTGCCTTCGGCAAATCCGATTAGCTTTCCGCCCTCACTGATTGAGAGTATCTCCAAGCTAGGACGATTGTTGTTCGGATATGAGACGAGGCCTTTAATGGATAAGAGGCCACCGACATGAGCTTTGATTTTGCCGGGCAGCCGCATTTGATTTGATGCCGGAAAGCAAATCCCGCTCACATCACTTTCGCTTGTGGGATAGTACGAAACACATTCCGGCTGTGCAAGCAGCATTATCTGGATCTGCACATATCCCTCAATTTCGTTTATCCACCGTATTTTCTCGGCAGCAGTAAATTCATTTTTCTTTATGCGGTCGACATAGTCGAGCACTTCTTTTATGGTCACGGCGTTATACCTCCTGCATCGATACTGTCTGCCTGCTTGTCGGCTTTCCGAAGCGCTTCAAGCTGCATTATTGCATTCTGCGCCTGAAGTTCCGACTCGCTGCTCTTCTTCTCAATAAGCTGCTTTTTGATATCCGCAGCATTCGGGTAATGAAGCTTCTCCATCATGTGCCAGAAGCGTATCTGCGTATCCGTTTCCTGCGGATTGCCCAGCGCACCACCCTCATAGTATGAACGGATTTCACGCCACATAGTGGGGCGGTCCAGCGCAAGAGCCGATTCGGTATCAATGGAGAAATTGAAGTCGGTATTCCAGTAATACTCACCCTTAGCCTCGTCGTATCGAAGAAACAGCCACTTATTCCATGTCTCGTCCCTGTGCAGGCCATTGTCGTCCAGCCCGACGACCGGGCGCTCATCGTCTGCGAAGGCAAGCTCAAACTTAAACAGAGCTTCGCACAGACGAGACCAAAAGAACTTCTTCATTACTCGCTTGCTTTGGAACCTGCCAGCGGCCTGAAGGACGGAGACCTCTTTGGCACGGCCGGACTGTGCCGTTGTGTCCTGTTTTCCTTGGAAAGAGTCAGTTATACCGATGGTGTCCCTCGCCTGCTGATACAAATAAGACATATACTCTATGCTTTGCGAGACACTCGGCTGAATATTGTGCACATTGATATACTGCATATCCTTCGGTGATTTCACTCGGATTACTTTGATCTCTTCCGGGCCTGTCTTGATCGCTGGGTTATTCGGCAAAGTCAAATAGCTGCCGCCGCTGAGGAGAGCTGCTGCGACCTTATGGTTAAGGCGATTAATCGCATTTTGCTGCGGCTCGATCTTATCGATATCACTTTCGCCCAGTAGATGGCCCCATGAGGAGACATTTTTCATGAGAATAAGTGGGTAGATATCCGGCTTGTAGAATGGAATTCTTGTGGGGACTCGCTCGTATGTCTTTCTTTCGCCTTCCCCAACTTCCTCGGAATACGCCTCCGGCGGATAATCTGCGCCCGGGATAGTCAGTATGACATTGCCGTCCATATCCTTGATTTCAGTCCTATTCCAGACTTCCTCATAGTCGAGGTCGGAATCAACGAACTTCCCTCCGCACCAAGGGCAGACATCATTGCTCCGTCTATCCGGCACCTCTTCTGCATCGTCGGATATCCATACGCCGTCTTTTTCTTCCCACTGCCCGCCGCCTGGATAGCGGCCGTCGAGCGTAGGTAACGACATACTGTGCACTTCATCGATATCGGCAGGTTTAAGATTTCCACACTTTGAGCATTTCTTGCCTTTTCGAGCGAGAAAATCTTCATGATCTTCGATCACAGTATCGTTTACATAGCTGAACTTACCTATTCCGCCCTTCTCGTTGCGGAAGTATATAATTCTCCATGTGAGCATATCTTCGCTCTGCGTTACATCTGACGGACCTCGGAGGCTGCTTTTCTCCTCCTGCTCGTCCTGAAGGTCGATGCCGAATAAACGCTTGATTTTGCTTTTGGTAACCCCAAGCGAGACGCAGCACCAGTCCATATCTTCGATATCGCTTGTTATGCCCGGCTGAGGAGTGAGCTGTTTTGGATGAATGAACGAAAGTACACTCAGTCCTTCTCTTTGCGACCTTATCTGCTTTGGATCCCATTCAAGGTGAAACAAGCCACCTCCCTGGCAGGGCACGGCTCGCTCCATTTGGTCGTTTATGACTTCGGCCGGCTGCTCGTCGAGCTTGTTGCGTAGGAAGTCTTCTATTAGCACGGCAAGTCCCTCGTCTTCTTTGTGCAGCGGGGTGACCTTCGGGCTGGGGATCTGTGAGTCGACCTGCGCCTCCATCAGCTCATAAACGATGTTCCAAACCACCGCGCTCTCCAAGACTTTGTCGCCCTCGACTATCTGCTTGAGTGCCGCCTTACCATGATACAGTTCGTCTCGATGGTTCATCTTAACTCGCTCCGACTCAAATGCAGCATCGCCTCTTTCAACTCTGTCCTGCCACACACGGAGCTTTTCAATCTGCTGTTCTGTATTCTTTGACATTTTTCGCTCCTTGTAGAATAACGCCCACCCGCTCGGATGGGCGTTATGTATTTGCTTAGAGAGTTGAGCCACCGGTTATGCCGAAGGCCATAAGTCCACGGAAGTCTACGAAGCCGCCGGAGAAGCGAGCATAGCCGTCCCAGAAATACTTGTTGATTTCACGACGGTCAGAGACCTCCATCGGAACCCTGTTCTGGAAAATTGCACAGTCGGCGTCCTTCATGAAATTGCTGTCCATGAGGATCCACGGTGCTGTCAGGCTGCCGAGAAAGTCGTTGAGATAAGGGTAAACAATGAGCTTGTAAACCCCCTGATTGGGGTTAATGTCATTGTTATTTGTGCCGGGAAGCTGGATGGATGCAAGTGCGGTAAGCACGGCCTGCTTAAGGGCTGCATTGTTGGGGATGATGATCGTGTCCGGGCACATGTTCAGTATCTCGTTGTTGTCGCCCTTGAGGTTCTGCATAGCGGTCGCACCGGCAAGCAGTGCGGTTGCGCTGAAAGCATCGGAGTAAAGGTTTGTCTGCTTCTTACCGGAGATTTTCGGCGTATGTGTCTTCGAGAACATTGCACTGCCGTCTGCGCTCTTTAGGTCAAATACTCTGTTCCCGATTTTCATCTCGGTATTGCCCTGAAGCGCTTCGCCGATCATGCGAGCAAAGAAGCGCTCACGGCCACGATAGTAACCCTTGGTGAAATTCCTCGCTGACTTCTGGGCTGCGCCTATCTGGTCATCATCGACGAGTTCTCTGCTTATCGAGAAACTGGACTGCCAAGTCTCGTTTTCGATCGTCTTACTGTAGCCCGCTTCGGCGCCGTTCTGAGGTGCAGGGCCGTTCTCGCCCGTGGGCTGCCAGTCGTCGGCCGCAGTCAAATTCGTGTAGCCTTCTGCGAAATGGTCAGAAGAAACCTCTCTGAAGATCTGCGTACAGATCTCTGTTTCCTCGAACGCTTCGGCTGTTTCGGTTATGCATGAGACAATGGGTGCCTGGAACTTGCCGATAAACGGGTCAACAGTTCCGCTTGCCTCCATAAGTGTGAAATTAGGCATTGTGTTTCCTCCTTGTTAGGTTGATGTAGCGTCTACATTGTCCTGTCCGTCCGATCTTACGAAACGGCCACGGACCTTGCTGCCCTGTGCGGCGCCCTCAAGCACCTCAATAAGGAACACCTTATTGGTACTGCCATCGCCGTCAATGAGCATGCCGGTCGAGTCAACATCGGCGAGTGCGCCCGCCTTGAGGGTCGTTGTGCCATCGAGAGTGGACTCGAAGACAATGTTGTCTGAAATTCTTATGACGGGAATAATCGTGCCGGCTGTGAGAGCGGCGGACGCTTCCATAACGCTTATGTGCGTCGGTTTTGCGCTGGCGGCAAGATAGCCGGTAGAGGGGTTAAGTGCGACGGCCATACCGAACTTGGGAGTGATAGCCCCTGCCGGGAGGTATTCCACTGCGGGAGGGTTATGGCCGCCGTAGTTTACGGGTGTAAACATGGTTATCTGTTTCCTTTCTTCAATTTTTGTACTTTTGCGAATTTCTTCCGAAGCTCGGCATCGGGAAGACCGGGGTAAGCCTTTCGGTAGGATCTAAGCGTCTCGGGCGGCACAGTGTACTCCTCGGTCTCATTTCCGCTCGTGTTGCTGGCCACCATGTGGTTCTTGCTGTTGCTGACAGCTGCTGCGTTTGCACGGCTGTGTATCTGATTTTCCGCATCTCTGTCTTTCTGCGTTGCCAGCTCGAAAGCTTCTGCAATCGAATGATTGTGCTCTGCGACAAGCTGCTTTATCTCGCCATACCGGGGATGGTTCATTAAGTCCTGCGGTGTGCGGATGTTCGGGTCAAGCTTAGATATTTTTCTAAGTTCGTCTTTGATAACCTGCTGCTGGGCAAGCCTGTCGTATCTTTCTTTGGAGGCTCTCGCATCCTCGGCAGCGGCTTTTGCCGCACGGACATCGGGGTGCTCATTGATCATCTGCTCGATGGTTTCGGGATTTATGCCCGCTTTCTTGAACTCCTGCTCCCGCTCTCGGCGGCGTGACTCTGCTTCGTAGGCGAGGTATTCAGCCTCTGTGGTGATCGGTTTGTTGGTGTAAGGATCGACTTTTTTCAGTCCGGCGTAGAATGCATCCTTCTGCTTCTGGAACTTGCTTTCGTACTCCCGGCGGAGTGCCTGCTCCCGCTCATCGTTTTCTCTGCGGCGGCGCTGCTCGGCCTGCGCATGGCGTTCCTCGGGAGACTGGGTGCTTATTCCGTCCTCAGATGGTTCCGCAGGTTCGGCGACCTCCTGCTCGTTTGCGCCTGCCTCGGTTTCGGCTGCAGGTTCGGCGACTTCCTGCTCTTTTTCGCTCTCGGGTGCTGTAACCTCTTCCGTACCCTCGACGGATAATGCTTCGTTGTCCATGTTGAAATTGGTCTGGCTTACTTGCTGCGGAGGTCCTTGCCACGCACAGCAGAGGGCTTCTTAGTCGGCTTGCTCTTTTTGGGGGGCTCAACGACCTTTACTCCGGTGTTTTTGCCGGATGTATACACGCTCGTGCTCGTTTTTGCCATGACCGTTTTCCTCCTTTTTCAGAATTTAGGCATCAGCCTATGGTTCAATTATGAAGAGTGCGCACTGTCAGTTATCACGGACTTTTTAAAAAAACAGCGCCCTTTTCAGGACGCTGTAAGTATTAATTCACCTATCTATTTACTGGTGTTCCCCAGCGGCGCAGAAGCATCTCCTGCGTTTTTTCGTCCGCCCGCTCGAAGTCCTCCCACATGTCCTCCGTCCACCTGGTTAGTTCCTCGGGAGTGAGCTCATCCTCAAATTCCTGCTGCTCACGAATGAACAAGGCTATAGCCAGCGCCATAACGCAGTCATCGTGCGCTCCATTCTCCGCCTCTGGACGAAAGTGCTCATTGCGCACGAAGGTGAGCATTTCCTCAAGCGTTGTCGGATCATTGAGGCACTGCGTGTCCTCCCTCACCCACTTGATTAGGTTAGAGATAATAACAGGTCGGGTTTTCTCTGTCGTCACGAAGCCAAAGCTTTGCTTTGTCTTATGCGTGTAATTATCGAAAGTCTCTCGAATATAAAGATTTTCGTAGCCAAGGCGTTCGAGCTCCATCGTCGGGTATGTTGAGTAATTGGTTTCAATGCCGATAAGCGCATTGTTGTAGTAAATGCCCATGCAGTACATTTGCTTTGCGTATAGATCCTCATCATACTGCTTGCGCAGCACGCACACCTGCTCACCGGTCTTATTGTCGAGTACCTGCCCGATGTTGTAGTCAGAGCCGTCTCCGGCCGTATCGCCGCCGATAACATAGTGCCTGCGAGGCTTGACGGGGGTGTAGATGGTGATAAAGCCGTCGACCTTGTCTGACACCCAGTCCACCTTTGCAATACCGAGGCCGGTATCTTCGTACATGAAATATCCTTTGTCCTGTTCCCTAGGTGACGAGCGCAGGTACGCAAGGCGTGCAGACACCTTTTCTTTGTCGAATACGCTCTTGCCGAGCACGCCCCATTCGCCGAGGCAGTATACGGAGTAGTAGTATGGGTCAGTATATTTGAACGCTTCGAGAACATCGATGTTTTCCTGCGGCAAAAAGCGGTTGTCATTGTATGTACTTCGGTGAGTGCGTATCTTCGCTTTTTCTTTTGCCGGGAGGTTTTCGCAGTCAAAAAACCGTCTCTTAAGCCAGTGCAATATAGAGATCGGGTTAAAGGTGATAATGATCTGCTGATAGCAAATCGTTTTGCCTCTGAGTCGTATGTCCAGCTGGTTGAAATCGGCCTCGGTTATCTCGCTGGCCTCCTCGATCCAAATGCCCGTGATATCGTAAATCGATTTGAGCTTCTCGACATCGTCCAGTCCGGCAAATATTATTTCACTGCCGTTTCGGAAGACAATGCGCATATCTCCCCTGTTGATTTTGTCTACCCGCTCGGGCATTTGCATATTCAGCTGGCCGACCAGTTGGTTAAAGCAGCTCTCTCTAAGCGTTTTGGCAACCTTACGGCAAACAAGCCATCTGTGCCCGGCTTCGGTTGAGCAGCGCTCGATTATCTTGTTGCCGGCAAAGATACTTTTGCCCGAGCCACCGCCGCCCATCAGGACAAGGTAACGGTGCTTATCGAAGAAAAGCGGAAGAAAAGTGCTGTTATTGCGTTCACGAAGCTGCTTATACCAAAGCGCCGCCGCAAACGCCCGCTCGACTGTATTATTCATCGCCTGCCTCCGGCAGCTTCAGCCCCATTTCCTCAAGCAGCTCAAGCTTCTCATCCAGCGACATTTGCGAGGCGGTCATCGCCTTCTGCATCTTTTCTCCCGCCTCTATGGTTATCTCATCCTTCCAACCGAAGTTGCACTTGAGGTCAAATTCTATACCACGGTCACCGGGACCATTGCCGAGCCTCTCGCTGCGGTCCCGCTCCATTTCCAGCTTTGCAGCGGCGCAGATATGCTCATATCCCTCTCGATGTGAATACTCGGCCCAGGTATCCTTTGAGATGCCCAGAAAAACGCACAAGCCTGCAATCGTCGGCTTTGTGATGTACTGGCGTGTATAAATATCCTCGCCGAGATCGTTTGTGACAATTACGCTTTGGAATATCGGCTGACCCTTGCGGTCAACTTTACCTGTATCGACCCGCTCCGTAGCCTGTACAGTCCGTGATATCGATGCAAAATATCTATTTATGGCATTTTGAAGCCGTGCAGGTGTAGCATATTTCCTCGGCGCACCCACGGTTTTGTTCTTTGGCACAAAAATTCCCCCTTGGGTTTAATTGATTAAAGTCACAATAACCCAAAGGGGCAGCTCGTTATCACTGTTTTTTGATTTTGCGGGAAAAGCATTTGCCGTCTCGGCGCTCGGCTCGTTTTTCTGTATCGATCATGTAGTGGCACGCATTTAGATCCTGCCCTGCGGCAAAGCGCCTCCAGTAAATGCAGCCTTTACACTTTTTCGTGTCGTACCCGTCAACTATCACGCTCATCAATTCTCTCCTTCAATCGTTCAAGCTTGACCATTGTAAATTTGTTGACATCGTCACGAATATCAAACAGGATCTGCATCTGTTCAAGCATTATAAGGCAATCGGCAATTTCCTCGGCAATATGTGCTTTGTTGTCTGAGCCTCGTGCATGCTTGCAGAGCTCTTTCTGGAGCTCTGCCATCTCCTCAAAAACCATTGTTATCTGTGCATCTGCACCGTAGGTTTTCAGCGCTCGGCGGCAAATGGCTTCGCTGCGCTTATGCTCTAGCAGTGGCTGCTTCTCCGAAAGATTTAACAGCTGAAGCCATCGTCTAAGCTGTTCTTCGCCGAGGTCATAGACCATGTGACAGAGCGTGAGCTTGTCTGCCATAAGCGTAATGTCGTCCATGTAGTCGGCAGCCTTAAGCGCTGTTGAACGAAGAGAGGCGGGAGTATTATCCCAAAAACCAGTTCCAGAATTGTTGTCGCCAAAAGTTGTGATGTTTGCTCTAAAGGCTCTGCTGTAAGGGTTATTTGAATTTTTCATTTGATTACCTCCATCTATTTATCCAATTGCCGATGTCATTCTCCTTTTGCTTTCCATCCATCAAACCACAGCTTTAACTCGTTGGCGCATGGCTCACAAATCTCGTAGTCACCTTCAATTTTGATGTCCACATCGGACTTACTCCGAACACTTACATATGTCACACGACTTGACGGATTGATTTCAGTATCGCAGCGATCACAAAACATTTTAGTTGCCATTATTCTTCACCTCCGTCCATCTTTGCGCCGCAGTTGGGGCAGTAGTTCTCATGCGCATCTCTGGATGTTTCCGCACACTCAGAGCAATAGTAGTGCCCAATTTTGCACTCCGTGGTTGACCAGTCAGGTGTACAATGTTCGCAAAAAGCCGTATGACAAATTTGACATTCCGGCCCGTTGTGAAAACCGTTGTCAACTCTCCATTCGTCAATGTTTCCGTTTTCGTCCTTGTACCACAAATGTCTCTTTGTGAATATCCACCGCCCATGCACCACCGGCGCAACATCGTCCATTCGCTCGCCAAGCCCCTTACCTATGGACTTTAGCTGTTGCAGCGCCGTATCTCGCTCAAATGTCGCTTGGTCATATGCCGTTCGATTTACAACGGCGTAGTCAGGTAGCCTGTAGATTTCCGCCGCAATGCAATCCGCAACGCCGGAATGTGTGCCTAATGCACTGCCGTTGGTGGTGCCGTATTTTTCGGCAACTTTAATTGCGTCTTCCTTGCTTATGTATTTAGTCATTATTCATCCTCCCATGAAATCCGCTGACCGCATTTTTGCAGTACCTCCTGTTCCACGCTTCGATTGCTTTACGCTTTAATGACCGCCTTATTCTTGCACCACAATTAACACACATTACCTCGTAAAATTCCGCACTTCCAACAGGCTTATGCGTAGCTCCTGTAATATCTGTATTGCCGCAAAAGGGGCAAGGTTTAAGTCGTTCCATATTTAATACTCCTTAAAATTCTCAGGCTTCAGATCAAATGGAGTGGTATCAAATGGAGTGGTATTTCCAACTATCATATCGTTTGAAGGCAAAATGACATTGCACTTAATATCCTTAGAGCTCGGGCCAGTAATAAGCTTCCAGTAAGGCAGACTATCAATCCACTTGCAGAATGCACGCCACTCGTCGAGCTTATGGCTACTACGAGACTTATAAATATTTGCAAGAACTTCGTAATTCAACATAACTGTCCGTCTCTGATTGTAAGAGCTCGGCAGAAGTTGGATCAATTGCCACCAGTATTTTTTGTCTTTTGTTTGTAAATATAAGTTTCGGTATTGATTGAGTGTCTGAATTGTGCGATGTATAAGCCATATAGCATTAGGAGGTTCCGGAGCATCTACACTTTCGGCTAAAGGCTTTTCTCTTGTAATTAAATGCTCATGACTAAAATCATCCAGCGTAAACTCCTTATCTGCAATCTTATGCATCGTGGAGCAGGAATTAGCGACGGTACCAACCTTGTAAGTATCGAACTCCTTCCACCAATACAGCGGAGCCGTAATATCAAGATATACGGTAATCATCCGCATAAACTTCCGATGGTCAGTACCAGCGTTGCGTAGGCAAGTCATGAGGTCGAGGTCATTGTCTCCGATACAATACTTCTGGGACAGATATTTATCATTAATAGCTGCTTGGTTGCTCGTCGGAGCTCCTATGGGATACCATTTACTATCGCTCTTCTCCCAAGAGTTCATTGGATTGCGCATTCCTCTGATAGCTGCCTCCCAGCCCGTAACCTCTACATTTTCAATGCTGATCATTGTTTCTCCCTTCATTCTTCTCTCTCAACAGCGGCCATCCGGACGAGGAGTTTTGTCCGTAAGCGCTTTTGCCAGGTCATCAAGCAACTGATGAACTACACGGTTGCGCAGCTCGTCGTCGGAGTCACTCTCGAGCAGGCAGAGCTTGAGGTGAAGGAGCTCATGCACCAGTGTTCGCTCGAAGTTGAATGTAAACGCATATTCCCCGCCGTCGAAGTCTTCATTTTTGAGGACGAGTATCGCCGCCTGCTTGGTCACCTCATTAAGCCGAGCTTCTCCGAGAGTGCCCTCCCCCATCTGGTTTCTGGATGCATTGAGATCGAATTTGATATCCCAATCACCCAGTTGAAGTCTTTTCACCCAGTGGTCGGCAAGCTTCTCTTTCTCTTCGAGCGTTAACTTAACTTGATTTGTTTCCGTCATTTTCGCACCAACTTTCGTAGAATCTTTTCCGAATGTCATATAGCACAGATTCGGAAATGTAGTATTTTAATGCAACGGAACGAACGCTGTGCTCCGTTGTCATTATCTCAAAAAGAGCAGCGCTATGTGCGCCTCCGCATTTTTCGCAGAGACGCTTTATTTTTTCTTGCTCATATTGCGGCCGATCACGGTAATTTAGGCAGATCGACCGAACGAGCATCTGCTTTTTCTCGGGCAAACGAACGCCCCGCAGCTTTTTGAATGACATTTTCAGCCGCCTTTATATGTTTCCGTGCGCACGCACGCCTTGTTCGGGTCGGATAATTCGAGCTTGATTTTCCTTCCCCTCGTTCGAGGAGCATCGGGCATAACGCATCGCATGTATGCTGTCTCAATGCCGGTCTCTTCGTCCTGGATAAATACATTTTCCTTCACATCAGCCCCGCTCGGAGCTGTTATCTTATCAATTTCTGCAATCGGCTCAGGCTCGGTGTAAATAGGCTTGTCCAAGCCACGAGAAGTTGACCATTTCTTTTTTCCTGCTTCCTTCGGCGAATTATCAACCATATATTTTGCCATAGCCGTGTGATCGCCTCGGTTATCCATGATCGAATAGCTTATCTCTGCTGCAGGCCAAAACTTAATAATGCATTCGTATGCTAGACGATCCATAACGACATGATGATGAATCCGAGCCTCTTCTCCTGTCCTCGGGTTTCTGTTTGATGTAGTAACGATATAGCGGAGGGGTCTTCCGGCCCGTTTTTTATATTCCGTCCGAACCTTGCGCAGGAACTTTGAAAGCTCGGCCTTAGCGGCATCATACGACTCCGGCAAGCGCTCATCTGAATATTTCAGTGTCAGCCATAAATCGCCGACGCCGAAATTGCAGTTTATGATTCTCGCAAGGCGGCGAACGGCTTCTCTCTCGTTTGCGTCTATCTTTTTCTGTGATGTTGATCCGGCAATGCGCTTTGCTCGTCTCGCCCTTACCACCGCCCGCTGCCTTGACGGCATCCAGCAGCGGCGTGTCTCGACCGTTCGGCCGGAGATTATGTGATACTCCATTTTTATCATTTTAGCTCCTGTCGTAATGTTAGCCTGTAAAAGGTCTAAATAGAAACGCGCGCACGCACGCATGTATTTATATAGTGTAGATTCAGTTCTTTTTTGCGTTTTCGATTAAACGCCCGCCACGGGCGCTTGAGCCAAAGCGCAAATTAGTCTACCATACGGCGACGGGGACCCAATCCGTCGCCGCACCTGTTTGGATTCTTCTTTTTCAGTTCAGCGGCAACGGAGTCGATGAACTGTTTCGCTTTAGCTTTTTGAGCCACTTCGTCGGCTTTTTCCTGCGCTCGGCGATATGCCTCGCAGGCGGAATGGCAACCCGGTGAGCGTTGAGGGCAGTCGGGTTTGCAGGAGTCAATACGCCTAAATGACATAAACGATGTAAACCTCACGCCATTTTCTCCAGCCTGTCCCGTACCTCGCACCGGTCGCAGGCGGCAGGAAGTGCGTTTTCGTCAAGAATATCCGGCAAGCGGCAGTGGTCGCATATGTACTCACAGGTTTCGTCAATGATTTCCTGTCGCTTATCTCTCTGCTTTTTGGCAGATCTTTTTGCGCTCATCGCCCATCACCTCCCTTAATTACGACCGTCACGCTGGCTGTAATTACACCGTCGATATCCGTAATTGCTGCCTCCCTCAGCAGCTGGCCGCCAAGGCGGCATTTTAAAAGCAAATTACGCCAATTGAGGACATTTCCGCCGAGGAATTTCTGCATGCAGTTGAGTTCACTCGAACAAGCCTGCGCCATAATAAGCTGCGGGTGCTCATTTTCTTCCGGCGCCGGGCCAACATGACCGCCGAGTGCCGTTATAAGGTGTTCTCTGAATGTCATCTGTTTTTCTCCTTTTTCAAAATCTTTCCCAAGCACCACTTGGGAGCAACTATTCTCGATGTATCAACGAACGGCAAGGGGACATCAACCACCCTACCCAAACCGTTTGCAAAGGGATACGGGGCATAGCAGCGTGGAGCTATGCGGCCTTTTGTCCACATTTCAAACTCTAAATACACGCAGCCGTCGCAACTATGCATTAACTGCCTCCTGCATCTTGGTCACAAGCGCATTCACCGCTGCCGACAGCTTTTCGGCCGTAGTTGGATCAGATGCCTTAATTTTTATCAGGCATCCACTCAAGCGGTTAAAACTGACTTGCGCCTGCTCAAATAACTCCTTAAACACCGCCGTCTCGGGGTTGGCAAGCTGTGCCTTTTTCTCTGTCGCTGCTAACTCAGCGGCAGCCTTGTCCGCTTTATCGGCAAGTTTTTTGCTTTTTTCTTTAGCTGCCGCAAGACTGGCTTCAAGCTTTTCGATTTTCTTCGTGTACTCGGCGGCAGTTTCGGCCTTTGCCTTTTCGACAGCCTCTGTGTCGACTTCAACAGCGACCTCGACCGGCCTGTTTTTCAGCTCTTCAAGCTCCTCCTTTGCAGCAGCAAGCCGCTTTTTGAGTTCGTCTCCCTGTTCCTTTGCATCTGATGCCTTTTCACGGGCAGCAGCAAGCTTTTCTTCAAGCTCAGCCATTGCCAGTGCCGAGCCCTCCGTCGCCTCTTCCAAGGCATCCTCCGCTGTCTTGGCTCGCTTCTCGGCTTCCTGCTTTTCCTTGAGCAGCTTGTCCAGCTCACGACTGGACATGTGTTCAACATCGTTCGTCTCCGCAAACTCTTCACGCTCCTCGGCAGGGACTGCAAGGAGCCGTAAAGCATTGGAAATGCTCAAATTATTCAACGCTGGGTAATTTGACTCAGCGCCGAAAAGGCTGCTTTGAGCCGAGCCGTACTCTTTAAAGACGGTCATAAATCTGTTTGCTGTTGACTGGGAAAACTCCGTTTCACTTTCCAAATACCCTAACCAGTTGCCGTGGCCAACAAGCTCCTTTGCCTCGCAAAGCCTGCGGCCGATCTCTATGCCGAACCACAAGGTCACGCTCTTTGCCTGGTTGGTCAAGCTGCGGATCTCCGAGCCGATGAGCTCTGGAGTGCGCAGCTTCTGAATTTCGTTCATGCAGTTTTCGCTCCTTTCGTCTTGGACAGCTTAGGTCTGCCCTCTTTGTCTCTTTTACTTCCCTTGCTCACCCAGTCGAGCCATGGCGTCAAAAACCATGCCATGGTGTCTCTCGGTGCAGGGCTTTGATAATCGTTTCTATATCCGTGTATCTGCTTAAGCCTGTTACCATTCATCTCGACCGTATAAAGGCTCTTATATGGAGCATCTTTGCGCCGAAGAAACAGTATGGTAACTTGTCCGCTCATGTGTCTGTGCGCATAACCGCCCACACAATGCTCCAAGCACTTTCCTTCGCGCACTATCTCCTCGGCACTTAGAGCGCAGCGGATAAAGTAGTCGCCAAGCTCGAAGTTGTACTTGAGGGCTCTTTTTTTAACTTTGATATTGACAATTGCCGAAGCTTCATTCATCACCTTTTGACTTACCTCAGCCGAAGCTTCGTCGTGCTTCCTATGCAAGTCCTTCGGCAAAAGTACAGTGGTGTTCTTCAGATCCCAGTCGAGCATTGTCGCCATCTCGATGTAATCCTTAAAGCATTGCCAAGTTTCGTGTGTACAAAGCGGAAGCTCCGGGTCAAACGCTTCATAAGAAACATGCTGAGTCTCAATGTAGGCTGCAAGCTTCGATGGCTTCACCTTGAGCTTGCAGCACCATCGGATAAATTCGTCTGTGTCATCCGCAGGCGAGCGCAGCTTATGAAGCGTTTCAAAGGTCTCCGGCACTCCCGCTCGGCGTAGCTTTTTATATTGGGCTATGACATCAAGTCCCGCTCCGCTTTCTCGCCAACGGCGCATTTCGACCTTATCAAGGCCGAATGCTTCAAGGTATGTACCCTTATCCCAATCGAATATCGCCTTATTTTTCTTGCGACTCCAGACGATATCTTCAACAAGCCGCCGGCAGCCGGTTTTCATGAGCATTTCAGTCTGTCTCGGGTATATGCTTGCAACGGTGAGAAATCTCATCAATGCCGAGTATGTTCTGATCTCAGTGCTCCCCCACTCGGCCGGAATGCCTTTCTCAAATTCGTCATATTCACAATATTTGAATGCGCTCCGGCCGATGGCATCAAGTCCAAGTGCTGCATAACTGCAGTATGTGAACCAAAACTCGCTGCCCTTCGTGAATGGTTCGCTCACCGGACTGTTTGCCGTGTTGAGTCTCCCGCTTACACTGAAGGGCTTAAATTCACCCGTATCCCCGCTTTCATGGTAATATGTCGCCGTGCCCGGCGTGAAGTGATACGCTCCGACTAAATAGAATGTCGGCTCTTCAAGCAGATCGCATTTGTATGTTTTCCTCACCCAGTACGCACGGGCATATAGATCTCCGTCCCGCTCCGAGAGCATAAGCACCGTCCTGTACTCGAGCAAGTTCGTCCGTCTGCCGAGCTTACGGGCGTTTTTGTATATTGCCCTAACTCCGCAGTAAGGGCATGTGACATGCTCGTTATGCTTGTTATAGAGCAGTTCATACTCGACTGTTGTTACCGTTCTCGGCGGTCGGTCAATAAGACCACGCTGCCGACAGCACGAGCATGAAAGCTCTATCGAATTTTTATGATTTTCAAAGAACACATACGGTGTGAATAGCCGATTGACCTCGGCTGTGACCGCCTCCGTGTCTTCTATTCTCGGGAAGTCCTCAAGCCTCGGCGGTAAGTCTGAGCTTATTTTCTCATGGCCTGACATAGTGTCGCCTCACAGAAACGCAGTCAGATCTATCAGCACATTGCTCTTCGGCGCTTCCTCGTGCTCGCAAAGCTCGATGCGCATTTCAAATCTGATTTTTGATCCCGGGAAATAGAACTCCGCCGCCGCTGCGTAAGCATCGAGGTCGGAAATGCACGAGCTTTTCACTCGCTTGCTTACAGCCTTCATGCAGTCCTCGAAGCTTCCGCCCTGCACAATTGCTTGTGCAAACTCGTCATCCTGGCGGCTGAACTCGATGAGTGCATCCTTAACGGCAAGCTTCATCGCCGCCCCGTACTTGTCAAATTTGCCGCTCTTGGCTTCGTCATTGAGGCGCTTGACCGCCTGCTTCTCAAACTCATTCATTGCGCAACTCCTCCTGTGCTTTGTGGCTGTGCAGGTAGGCCTCGCCTACCGCAGCGCATAGATTGAAAAGCTTCTTTACGGTGTTCGACTCAAGGTGACACTTTAGGCCGAACTCAGCACTGACGCCGCCGGAGCAATAGATTATTTCGATGTCGCCCAAAGCACCGTCACCGTCGACCTCGAACATGCTTTCCTGCATTGCGTCCTCACGAGGCAAAAGAGTAAAACGGATAGGGTAACTGTCCGTTGTGATCGTGACCTCGAAGTCCGTATTTTCTGCACAGAATTTTGCCAATGTTGCAACAGCGTTCTCATAGTCACTGATTGCGTGCTCAATATACTTGTTCATATTTCTCCTCTCTTGCAAAAGCGGAGAAGCTCTGCTATAATGAAGCCAAGTTCAGCGCTCTTGCGTTGTTTTTATTTGATAAGCGGTATCGCACTTGCAGGTGGGGATACCGCTTATTCTTTTATTTTATGCCCGACATATTCGTCGAGGGATATATGCAGCGCATCCGCAACGGCAACGGCCGCAGCAAGTGTCGGACCGTGCCTGCCGTTTTCCCATCCGCTTAGGGTTGAGATCTCAACGCCGCTAGCCTCGCTGAGTGCCTCAAGCGTATAGCCCGCATACTCTCGGTTATATCGGATGAAGTCCGCAACTGTTATGCAGTGTTCTTTGGCCTTGGATACGGTCTTTGAATTTCTCATTGACTGCCCTCGTTTCCCTCGCCGCAAAGCGACCGCACAAGCTCCTCAAGCTCTGAAAGCTGTGCATTGGATAACTGCGAGATGAGGATAGACAGTCTCGTTCTGACCTCGACGGGGTGCTCCAAGCGATCCTTTATGCTCTCTATCGTGCATCCGAACGGCTTTTGAATGTACATGCAGTAGCTGCACTCAAGACTCGCTCCCCTGCTCATTTCCCACCCGTCGAGAAAAAGCACGGCATCTGCGGAGTCGAGCATGGCAAAGTTTATGCGCATATACTGCTCATTGGTCATGCCTTCGGGTAGTCTCGCGGGGTTAAGTGCGATAAATCCCGCATCTGTAAGCAACTTCTCCGCCCGCTCAAATGTGCCGAAGTAGCCCTTCTTGCCTGTGATTGGGCCGGATATGTATACGATGTTTTTCATTCGTCCTCCAAACCGAGGATGCGAAGGCGACGCTTGAGCGCCCAGTCAGCGCCTCTAATGAAGTCCAGGCTTGCGTTGTTCACCTTGTCGCTTTTTTCTAAGAACGCAAGGATCGCCTCGTACATCTGCTCTATCTCCGTCAGTTCCCTGCTCCGTCTGAACATGTAGCCTAACCACACGGCCGCAAGCAGGCTCAAAATCAAGAAAATGATTTTCATTATGTGTCCTCCCATACATAGACCTGGGCTTTTACCGTCCCAAACTTTATCGCATCGGCATGATTTTCAAAATAGACATCCAGAACATTTCCCTTCACACCCGTGTCCTCAACAATATATGTTTTACCGTTGATGAACAATTTTGTGCCAATGGGGAACACATTTAGATCCGCAGCTATTGTCCGCCCTTCAGTGGCTCGTGTTCCGCTAGCAGTTATGCAATCGTTTTTGCCGCAGCAAAATGTGCAGCCGCAGTAGGCGGTCAGCCACATCTCGCAGGGCTCAGATAGCGTCTGCGCTGCTTCGTAGTAGCAAAGCCCCTCGGTGTTGACCTCCGGGGGAACTGCTTCAATAGTCGGGCTCATCAGCCCGAGGGTTATAAACAAAGCGATGATAAACTCCTTCATGTTCCGCTCCTTTCTCTTAGTACGGCAGCTCGCCGTCATCTGTGATGTAAAAGCCGCTCGTGACCGTCACCGGCTCTCGCCGGTCCTCAACTCTCCGCAGCTCGTTGCGGTCGAGATAGTTCTTTCCGAACTCGGAGACAAACTCGGCACAGCTCCAGCCCTGCTCAAGCATAGCCTTAGCTTGTCCGTATTTGTGAAGCTGCTCGGCCGTCGCCCGGCATTGGTGCGCCGCATACTTGCCAAACTGGTGGCAGCGGAAGTGACATAGGTCGACATACAGGCCGTACCTCTCGCTCTTGCTTCTGAGGCCGCCGCCGAATATATGATGCTTGTCCAGCGGGTCGGACGCACCGTTGCGTCCGCAGATAAAACAGGATTTAGACATTTGCATACTCCTCCATGTGGTTTGAGTAATAATCGCTCATCACCCGCCCCATGTTCTCGGCCATCTTCTCCCGGCAGTATTGCAGCTCCTCCGGAGATAAACTGTCCATGCGCACCGGCTCAGCTCCGTCAATGCTTATGTAATTTGTGAAAGTAAGCTCTTTAGCCATTGCGTGCCTCCTTTTTGCTTCATGAACAATTTATTGGTCCGTTGGCAGCCTTATGCGCCCGGTGCAAGCATCTCGGCCGCTGCCACAAGACCGTCTCCATATGCGACGAACACTGCCTTCTGCTCTTCGCTCATCTTGCTAAAAAGCTCAGCTATCTCGTCGAACCGCTCTCTGACTTCGTTACTCATTTCGTTCACCTCCTTTAATGCGCAAGTAGTCATTTAAACTGTCGTTAAATTGATATTCTCCATGTGTTGCTACTCAATTATCTTCGATTTATGCGTTTCGCTGAAACTTAATTTGTTTTCCTTGTGTACATACTAATACACGCCGAAAACTTTGTCAATAGTTATTTGTATTCGTTGTGAACTTTTTCGTTGACTTTCTAACCGGAATATGCTATTCTGTCGGCAGAAAGGAGGTTTTTCTCTTTGAATGAGCGTATACGACAGCTACGCAAAGCACTTGGGTTAACCCTTGAAGCGTTTGGTGAAAAGATCGGTTTAACCCGCTCTGCCGTATCTAATATCGAAAACGGACATCGTCAGCCCACAAAGCAGGTAGTAGCCTTTATTTGTCGAGAGTATAATGTAAACATGAACTGGCTTCGCACTGGAGAAGGCGATATGTTCATGGATCTTGACTCTGACGACGAAATATCTGCATATGTCGGCAAAGTTCTGAATGACGAGAAAGCCGTTTATCAAAGGAAACTGCTTCTCTTCTTCTCTCGTCTCTCCCCGGAGTTTCTCGAAAAGCTCGAAGAAGAAGCCAAAAGGATCCTCGGAGAGTAAAAAAAGACAACAGGTTTTAATTCCTGTTGTCTTTTTTCTTGTTTCTCCCAGTTTTCACTTGCTAATTGAATGATCACCTACAAATTTTGATACAAAAAGGCGGCAGAATTATTATTTTCTGCCACCTTATTTCTTGCTCTTTTTTACACTATGTGATAAATTTTAACTATCATATATAAAGGATGGGATTACATGAAGAAAGCTATCAAAATCACAAT
>ENA-UONV01001570-UONV01001570.1-human-gut-metagenome-genome-assembly--contig:-CS4-NODE-1570-length-19515-cov-5.118551_pt1 | contig 19515 bp, 16 predicted proteins | sample MGYA00242461_ERZ724008 | MGnify/ENA metagenome assembly ERZ724008 | reverse complement strand
TCAAGAAGTACGCCCCGGTGTACGGAATCGAGGTCGTGTCACCTATCATCGCTCAGAGCTTTTTTGTATGATATTCGATTTGCGGGGTGTTGCCGGCTTATCACTTAAAATACTTAACAGCAGCCTCGAACATGCGGATATTGTAGTTGCCTGGAACGTTGCGGTAAAGTCCCGCGCCGACTCTTTCCGAGTGACCCATCTTGCCGAACACTCTGCCGTCGGGAGAGGTTATGCCCTCAATCGCGTATGCGGAGTCGTTGGGGTTGAAGTGTATATCGCCGGTTGCGTTGCCTTTAAGGTCGACATACTGGGTTGCAATCTGACCGTTGGCGGCAAGCTTTCTTATAAGCTCCTCGCTGCAAAGGAATCTTCCTTCGCCGTGGGATATCGGGACGTTTACTATGTCGCCCACGTTCATCAGGCTCAGCCAGGGCGACTTGTTGGAAGCTATGCGGGTGCGCACGATTCGCGACTGGTGGCGGCTGATGGTGTTAAAGGTCAGCGTTGGGCAGCTTTCGTCGGTGTCGATTATCTTTCCATACGGCACAAGACCAAGCTTTATAAGTGCCTGGAAGCCGTTGCAGATTCCGCACATCAAACCGTCTCTCGATTCTAACAGGTCGGTAACGCCCTCTTTTACTGCGGCGTTGCGGAAGAAGGCGGTTATAAACTTGCCGCTTCCGTCAGGCTCGTCTCCGCCGGAGAAGCCGCCTGGGATGAATATCATCTGAGCGGACTTAAGCTTGTCGGCAAAGCTTTCAACGCTGCGCGAAATGCCGTCCGCCGAAAGGTTGTTTATAACAAGTATTTCAGGCTCGGCACCTGCGTCGGCAACAGCCTTTGCGCTGTCGTATTCGCAGTTGGTGCCCGGGAACGCGGGGATAAGAACCTTGGGCTTGGCAGTCTTGATCGCAGCTGACTTATGCTCTTTAACGCTGTAGCTGAAATTCTCAAACTTAGTGCCGCTGTTTTTGATGTTGCAGCTGTAAACGCTTTCAAGCTTGTTTTCGTATGCGGAAAGAAGCTCTTCAATGCTAAGGCTTTCGCCGCCGAGGGTGATTCTGCCGTCGGAAGTAGTCTCACCTAAAAGCTCGCCGTCGAGGTTGGCGGTTGCTTCTAAGATGAACGAAGCGTAGTCGTAGCCAAAGATTTCGTTTACGGTTGCGGTGTTTGCATATTTAAAGCCTACGCCGTTGCCAAAGCTCATTTTCATTACTGCTTCCACGATACCGCCCATGCCTGGGGTGTATGCACTGACAGCCTTGCCGCTGCGCAGGATTTCGGTGACCTTATTATATAAAGCTATCAGCGAATCGGTCTTGGGCAGACCGTTTTCGTCAGATTCGGGGCGAAGAACATAAACCTTGTGACCCGCCGCTTTAAATTCGGGGGATACTATATCCTTAACCTTTTCGGTGGTTACGGCAAAGGATACAAGCGTGGGAGGAACGTCTAAATCCTCAAACGTGCCGCTCATAGAGTCCTTGCCGCCGATTGCGCCTATTCCAAGCTCTAACTGAGCCTTGAACGCGCCTAAAAGTGCCGAAAGCGGCTTGCCCCAGCGCTTGCCGTCCTTGTTTGGATGCTCGAAATACTCTTGGAAGGTAAGATACACGTCCTCAAACTTTGCACCCGAGGCAATAAGCTTTGAAACCGACTCGACAACCGCAAGGTAGGCTCCGTGATAGGGGCTGTTTTCGGTGATGAACGGATTGTAGCCGAACGCCATCAGCGAGCAGTCGTCGGTGTGCTTTTTCTCGACGGAAATCTTTTGCACCATCGCCTGAATCGGGGTAAGCTGGTTTTTGCCGCCGAACGGCATAAGAACAGTTCCCGCGCCGATGGTGGAGTCGAATCTCTCCGAAAGACCGCGCTTTGAGCAGATGTTCAGATCAGCCGCCAACGCCATGTAATTCTCTTTAAAGCCGCCCGAAACCGTCTTTTCAATGCTCTTGGGGGCGGCAGGGGTGATGTTTATATGCTTGTCAGCGCCGTTGGAGTTTAAGAACTCGCGGCTGATGTTTACAATTTCCTTGCCGTTCCACTTCATAACAAGCCTTGGCTCTGCCTTAACAACGGCAACGGGGCAAGCCTGAAGGTTCTCCTTGTTTGCAAGCTCTAAGAATCGCGAGACGTTATGCGGCTCGACAACTACTGCCATTCTTTCCTGAGATTCGCTTATTGCAAGCTCGGTGCCGTCTAAGCCCTCATACTTTTTGGGGACTGCGTTAAGGTCGATTTCCAACCCGTCAGCCAGCTCGCCTATCGCAACCGAAACGCCGCCCGCGCCGAAGTCGTTGCAGCGCTTTATCATCAGGCAGGCTTCCTTGCTGCGGAACAGGCGCTGGAGCTTTCTTTCCTCGGGGGCGTTGCCCTTTTGCACCTCCGCGCCGCAGGTTTCAACCGAGTGGGCGTTATGGGATTTCGACGAGCCTGTCGCCCCGCCTATGCCGTCTCTGCCGGTGCTTCCGCCTAAAAGGATAACTACATCTCCGGGTGCAGGAACCTCACGCCGGACGTTTTCAGCCGGAGTTGCTGCGATAACCGCGCCTATCTCCATTCTTTTAGCGGCGTATCCCGGGTGATAAATTTCATCTACTATGCCCGTTGCCAAACCTATCTGGTTGCCGTAGGAGGAATATCCCGCGGCGGCAGTGGTTACAAGCTTTCTCTGGGGCAGCTTGCCCTTTATGGTTTCGCTTACCGGCTTTAATGGGTCGGCAGCACCGGTAACGCGCATTGCACCATATACATATGACCTTCCCGAAAGAGGGTCGCGGATGGCTCCGCCTATGCAGGTTGCAGCGCCGCCGAAAGGCTCGATCTCGGTGGGGTGGTTGTGAGTCTCGTTCTTGAACAAAAGCAGCCAAGGCTCGGAAACGCCGTCTACATCCACGTTGATTTTAACCGTGCAGGCGTTGATTTCCTCGGATTCGTCGAGCTTGTCAAGCTTGCCTTTAGCTTTGAGATACTTAACCGCAACCGTTGCAAGATCCATCAGGCAGATGGGCTTGGTTCTGCCAAGCTCCTTTCTTACAGCCAGATACTGCTCGTAAGCCGACTGCAACAGCTTGTCCTCAAAGGTAACGTTGTCGATAACCGTCAGGAAGGTGGTGTGGCGGCAGTGATCCGACCAGTAGGTGTCTATCATCCTGATTTCGGTGATGGTGGGGTCGCGGTGCTCCGACTTGAAGTATTCCTGACAGAATGCAATATCGTCGGCGTCCATAGCAAGACCGTACTGCGAAACAAATGCTTCAAGACCGGCTCTGTCGAGCTTTGTAAAGCCTTCAAGAGTTCTTACCTCGGTGGGGATATCGTATTTTATGCTGAGCGTTTCCGGCTTTTCAAGTGTTGCCTCGCGCGCTTCAACAGGGTTGATTACATACTTTTTGATTTCCGCGATTTCGGTATCGCTGAGGTCTCCATAAAGAGCGTAGACCTTGGCTGTGCGGATCAGCGGGCGCTCCCCCTGCGAAATTATCTGTATACACTGTGCTGCGGAGTCGGCTCTCTGGTCGAACTGTCCGGGAAGATACTCCACTGCGAAGACATACGCTCCCGACAAATCGACCTCGGCAGAGGCGATATCAAGCTGAGGTTCGGAGAATACCGTTTTGGTGGCGTACTCAAAAAGCTCGGCAGTTATATTTTCGGCGTCGTAGCGATTGATTACTCTGACATCCTTTAAAGAAGAAATACCTAAGAAAGCTTTGGCGTCGCTCAGCAAAGCCTTTGCCTCGTGCGCAAGCTCCTTTTTCTTTTCCACAAATACTCTGTAAACCATTATATCTATGTCAATCCTTTCTATTTCTTGGCTGAAAGCGCTCTTTTGCCTATATCCCTGCGGTAGAAGGCGTTGTCAAAGCTGATTTTTTCAACCTTGGCATATGCCGCCGAGATAGCGTCTTCAAGAGTGGGCGCAACGGCAGTCACACCTAAAACTCTTCCGCCGTTTGTCACAAGCTTGCCGTCGTTTATGGAAGCGCCCGCAACGTATACGCTCGGCAGAACTTCCGCAGGAATGGTCATCTCAAAGCCTTTTTCGTATGCCACGGGATATCCCTTTGAAGCCATGATAACGCAGCAGGCGCAGCCCGAATCAAATTCAACCTTGGTATCACGCAGTGTGCCGTTGGTGGTCGCCTGCATTACCGTTAGCAGGTCGGACTTTAAAAGCGGCAGTACAACCTGAGTTTCGGGGTCGCCGAAGCGGCAGTTGTACTCAATCACCTTGGGACCGTCTTTAGTTATCATCAGCCCAAAGTATAAGCAGCCCTTAAAGGTTCTGCCCTCTTTATTCATAGCGTCGATCGTCGGCAGGAAGATTTCTTTCATGCAGCGCGCAGCCACTTCCTCGGTGTAATACGGGTTCGGGGCGACCGTTCCCATGCCGCCGGTGTTAAGTCCCTCGTCGTTATCTAAAGCCCGCTTGTGGTCCATCGAGCTTACCATCGGGATTACCGTTTTGCCGTCGGTAAAGCTTAAAACCGACACCTCGGGACCTTCCAAAAACTCTTCAATTACCACCTGATTGCCGCTGTCGCCGAACTTTTTGTCCTGCATGATCTCCTTAACGGCGGCGAGGGCTTCTTCTCTTGTCATGCAGACTATTGCGCCCTTTCCGAGTGCAAGACCGTCAGCCTTTACAACCGTTGGAATAGGTGCGGTTTTCAGGTATTCAAGTGCTTTTTCGGCACTGTTAAAGACCTCGTATTCAGCCGTGGGGATGCCGTATTTCTTCATCAGGTTCTTTGAAAATACCTTGCTGCCCTCGATTATAGCAGCATTCGCTTTAGGACCAAAGCAGGGTATTCCCTTGGCTTCGAGAGCGTCCACGCAGCCTAAAACCAGCGGGTCGTCCGGCGCGACTACTGCGTAATCAATCTTATTTTCCACGGCGAACTTAACTATGCCGTCGATATCCTTTGCGCCGATATTAACGCACTCGGCATCGTTCGCGATACCGCCGTTTCCCGGGAGGGCATAAATCTTTTCAACCGTGGGATTTTCAAGGAGCTTTTTTATTATGGCGTGCTCCCTTCCGCCTGAGCCTACAACTAAAAGCTTCATAGAGTCAACTCCCATCAATGATGGAACAGGCGCATACCGGTAAACGCCATTACCATGCCGTACTTGTTGCAGCGCTCAATGCAGACATCGTCTCTGATGGATCCGCCCGGCTCGGCAACATAGCTAACGCCGCTTCTGTGCGCTCTTTCAATGTTATCGTCAAACGGGAAGAAAGCGTCGGAGCCGAGCGATACTCCCTTGATGGAGTTGAGATACTCCCTTGCCTCAGCGTCGGTGAGCGGCTCGGGCTTGGTTGTAAAGTACTTCTCCCAAACGCCGTCTGCGCATACGTCCTCTTCGTTCTTGTTGATGTAGCCGTCGATAACGTTGTCTCTGTCCGGTCTGCCTATTGTGGGCTTAAATGGCAGGTTGAGCACCTTGTCGTGCTGGCGCAGGAACCATGTGTCCGCCTTGCCGCCTGCCAAACGTGTGCAGTGGATTCTTGACTGCTGACCCGCTCCAACGCCGATTGCCTGACCGTCGTAGGCAAAGCAAACCGAGTTGGACTGGGTGTATTTAAGGGTGATGAGCGAGATTATAAGGTCTCTTACAGCCTCTTCGGGAAGCTCCTTATTGTCGGTTACGATATTTGAAAGAAGCTCGCGGTTGATTTTAAAGTTGTTTCTGCCCTGCTCAAAGGTTATGCCAAAGACCTGCTTATGCTCCTGCGGGTCGGGAACGTAATCGGGGTCGATTTTAACTATATTGTAGCTTCCCTTGCGCTTGGATTTAAGAATTTCCAAAGCCTCGGGCTCGTATCCGGGGGCGATTATGCCGTCTGAAACCTCGCGCTTGATAAGCTTTGCGGTGGTAACGTCGCAGACATCGGACAAAGCTACCCAGTCGCCAAAGGAGCACATTCTGTCGGTTCCTCTGGCTCTTGCATATGCGCAGGCAAGGGGCGAATCGTCCAGTCCATCAATATCGTCGACAAAGCAAGCCTTTTTAAGCTTGTCCGAAAGCGGGATTCCTACCGCCGCGGAGGTGGGGCTTACGTGCTTAAAGGAGGTTACAGCAGGAAGTCCCAAAGCTTCCTTAAGCTCCTTAACAAGCTGCCACGAATTGAAAGCGTCTAAAAAGTTGATGTAGCCGGGTCTGCCGTTTAAAATCTCAATGGGAAGCTCGCTTCCGTCGTGCATGTAGATTTTAGAGGGCTTCTGGTTGGGGTTGCAGCCGTATTTGAGTTCAAATTCTTTCATTGCTTTTTCCTCCGTTATTATTTATTTTTGTTTATAAGCCTTGTTTCCTCTTTGCCGGTTTCAAGATCGGTGTATATAACGTAAAGAGAAATCTTGTTGTCCTCGTTGAGATTTGTCCAAAGTGTGTCGGTAAATTCGTCGATATCGTTGGGGATTGCAACCCTTTCCGGCTCGCCCTGGAATGTGGGAATGGGGTTGCCGTCGCAGACATAGGTATGAATGAAGTGACCCAAGCCCGCTATAGGCGAATAGCTGAATGCATAGCGGTTGCAGGCGTTGCCATCGGGGTCGGCACTCTTTAAAATGCTCATGTCGTACTTGAAATCGCCGCTGTCAAAGGTGAGCATACCGCTGATTCTGGGGGTGAAGTTGGGCTTGTCCGGCTCAAACTCGCGCGAGGTGAGGGAGCCTGCAAAGCTTAAGCCAGCATTAACGCCGTTGTAGATGGTGTCGGTCTGGTCGCCGTTGGTGACTATAAGCTTGTTTTTAAGTCTTCTTACAGCGGCATAGATGATAAGGCTGGGATCCTCGACCTTAGAAGCGTCATACGGCTCGGTGAAGAGGGCGTTATCCCTCTCGACAAAGATTCTGTTGCGGCTGTTTGCACTTCTGCCCATTATAAAGTAGGCGGAAACTGCCTTTTTGCCGTCGGAGGACTTTCCTATTACTATTCCTCTGCCAACGTAGGTGTTGTCCTTGATAAGCTCGCCGATGTTGTTGATAGCATAAATATCCATAATAACCTCTCCTGTCAAAAATTATTCGTTGATAATCTGCGCGCAGACCTTCTCCGCCGACGCGGGAAGTATCTTCCACTCCGCAAGCTTCATAACCCGCTTTTGCAGGGTCTCGGGGGTGTCGTCCTCGCGGATGTTTACCGCCTTCTGCATGATGATTTCGCCGCCGTCCGGAATTTCGTTTACAAAGTGAACCGTTGCGCCGGTTACCTTTACTCCCTTTTGCAAAGCCGCCTCGTGAACCTTAAGTCCATAAAATCCCGCTCCGCAGAAGGACGGAATCAGCGACGGGTGAATGTTGATTATCCTTTTGGGGTATCTCGATGTAAAGTCGGCGGAAAGAATAGATAAGAACCCTGCAAGGATGATAAGGTCTATGCCCTCGCTGTCTAAAAGGCTGATAATTTTCTGCTCGAAAGCCTCCTGCGAGCCAAGCTCTTTTTTAAGGACTGTTTCGGCGCGTATTCCCGCCTTTTTCGCCCTTTCCAGTGCATATGCTCCCGCCTTGTTGGAGATTACAAGAGCTATCTTGCCGCTTTTAAGCTCGCCCTTGGCTTCGGCGTTTATCAGCGCCTGCAAATTTGTTCCTCCGCCGGACACCAAAACCGCAATTTTAGCTGTTTTTTTCATGTGATAACCGTCCTTTCCGCGCGTCCTTATTCAAAGCTGTTTATTCAAGAGTAATCTTAACATCAGACTTGATTATCGAACCTACCACATATGCCTGCTCGCCGTTGGATTTAAGTATCTCAATCGCTCTGTCCGCGTCCTCGGGAGCAACTACTATGCTCATTCCAACGCCCATGTTGAAGGTGTTGAACATATCGCGCTCACTGATTCCGCCACGCTCGGCTATCAGCTTGAATATGGGCAGAACCTTAACATCCGACTTGGCTATCTTTGCTCCCAAGCCGTCAGGAATGCTTCTCGGAATGTTTTCATAGAAGCCGCCGCCGGTGATGTGGGAGATTCCCTTAACCTTAACGCTCTTTAAAAGCTCCATAACCGGCTTTACATATATCTTGGTGGGTGTAAGAAGCGTATCGCCGATGGATTTTCCACCCAAGACATCCAAAGGAGTCTTGATATCGGAATTTTCAACGTCAAACACCTTTCTTACCAAAGAGAAACCGTTGGAGTGAACGCCGCTTGAGGGCAGAGCAATGATAACATCACCCTCGCGCATGGTTTTATTGTCTATAATCTTGTCCTTGTCGACAACGCCAACGCTGAAGCCGGCAAGGTCGTATTCGTCTATGGGGTAGAAGCCGGGCATTTCGGCAGTCTCTCCGCCGATAAGAGCAGCGTCAGACTGAACGCAGCCGTCGCACACGCCCTTGACTATATCTGCAATCTTTTCGGGATAGTTCTTTCCGCAGGCGATATAATCGAGGAAGAACAGCGGCTTAGCTCCGCAGCAGATGATATCGTTTACGCACATTGCAACGCAGTCGATACCCACGGTGTCGTGCTTGTCCATCAGAAATGCTATTTTCAGCTTGGTTCCAACGCCGTCGGTTCCGCTTACTAAAACAGGCTTTTTAATGCCTTCAAGGTCAAGCTCGAACAGTCCGCCGAAGCCGCCGACATCAGAGCATACGCCCGCAGTCATGGTCTTGGCAATATGCTTTTTCATCAGCTCGACTGCCTTGTAGCCGGCGGTTATATCCACGCCCGCGGCTGCATAGCTCTCGGATTTTGAGATTTCATTCATTAATTGTCTCATCCTTTCTTTTTTCTTTGAAAGACAACAGCGCGAAAACTATATTATCTATAATTCTCACGCTTTTGTAGTTATAAATTGGTCTATTCTTTGCCGTTCCAGCAATACGTGCATATATCGTCGGGGCTTATGCCGATAGCCTCGCACAGACCGTCGAGCGTCTGAAACTCCAATGAATCAAAATGGAGTTTAGAGCAGATAGCCATTCGCATAGCCTTGCCGCGCTCGGTTGAAGCGTCGCTGTATTCGTCTAAATGCTTCATGCCTTCTTCGCCCTCTAATTCCATGATGGTGGCGCGGGTAATAAGCTCCATCTCGCTGGTGGAGCGCGAAAATGCCAGATACTTGCAGCCGTACATAATCGGAGGACACGCCGAGCGCATATGAACGCTCTTGGCACCGTTCTCGGACAGAAACTCAACCGTTTCGCGGAGCTGGGTTCCTCTTACTATCGAGTCGTCCACAAACAGCAGGTTTTTATCCCTGATAAGGTCGTGAACAGGTATCTGCTTCATCTTGGCAACCTTGTTTCTGTCCTGCTGGTTGGAGGGCATAAAGCTGCGGGGCCATGTGGGGGTGTACTTGATAAACGGTCTTGCAAACGGCACTCCCGACTTGATGGAATATCCGATTGCATGGGGAGTTCCCGAGTCCGGCACTCCGCAGACGTAGTCGATATCCGGAAGGCTGCCCGACTCCATGTCGTTCTGCGCCATGATTTCGCCGTTGGCATAGCGCATGGTTTCAACCGTTCTGCACTCGTAAATCGAGGTGGGATAGCCGTAATACGACCACAGAAACGCACAGATGCGCATTTTCTTTTTGGGAGGCTGCAAAACCTCAACTCCGTCCGGCGACAGCTCAACGATTTCGGCAGGACCAAACTCGCGGATGGTCTGATATCCCAGCTTGGTATAGGCGAACGCCTCGAATGAAACGCAATAGCCGTTTTCGCCCTGTCCTATAGATATCGGAAGTCTGCCCAAATTGTCCCTTGCGGCTATGATATTGCCGTTGTCCTTTAGGATAAGGATAGAAGCCGTGCCCTCGACAGTCTCCTGAACAAAGCTTATACCCTCGGCAAAGCTGGGTTTTTGGTTGATAAGAGCCGCAACAAGCTCGCAGGAATTGATTTTTCCGCCGGTCATGGCGTTGAAATGCCCGCCCTTGGAGAAGTACTTATCCAGAATCTCGTCGGTATTATTGATGATTCCTACTATGCAAATGGCATAGGTGCCCAAAGCGGAGCGGATAAGAAGCGGCGCGGGGTCGGTATCGTTTATGCAGCCGATTGCCGCAAAGCCCTTCATCTGCTCGAAGATATGCTCAAACTTTGTACGGAACGGAGAATTTTCTATATTGTGGATGTTGCGCTGAAGACCCATTTCGGGGTCGTAGGCGGCGATTCCTCCGCTCTTTGTTCCTAAATGCGAATGATAGTCAACTCCGAAAAACACGTCCGAAATAACGTCGGTTTTTCCGACGGCTCCGAAAAATCCGCCCATAAAACTTTATCTGCCTTTCAAATAATATAAATCAAGCGAAGAAGAGCTTGGAAAGAGTCATAGGATCGATATACTTGCCGTCCTTATAAACTCTCATATTGCCCGAAGCTATCTCGTCGATAAGCATAACCTTGCCGTTGGGATCGTAGCCGAACTCAAACTTGATATCGTAAAGGTCAAGACCCTTTGCCTTGAGGTCGTCAGCAACTATCTTGGTGATCTGCTGGGTCATTACCTTTATATCGTCGTACTGCTCGGCGGTCATAACGCCAAGAGTGATAAGACCGTCCTTAGTTACAAGCGGGTCGCCCTTTTCGTCGTTTTTAAAGGTGGTTTCAACGTATGCGGGAAGGTCTGCGCCCTCTTCGCAATAGTCGCTGTAGCGGCGGAAGAAGCTTCCAACTGCCTTGTAACGGCAGATGACCTCTAAGCCCTTGCCGAATACCTTTGCAGGAAGAACCTCCATGGTGGTGTCGTCAAGGTTTGCCTTAACATAGTGGGTTCTGATTCCTGCGGCGTTGATCTTTTCAAAGAAGTAGATGGACATACGCAGGTTAACATCTCCCACGCCCTCGATGGTAAGTCCTACGGAGTTCTCTCCCGGGTCGAAAACGCCGTCTTTGCCGGTGCAATCGTCCTTGAACTTAAGAAGATAATTTCCGTTTTCGAGTGAATAAACGTTTTTGGTTTTGCCTGTGTAAACTAACTGCATGATTATACTCTCCTCTAATATATAAAATTTTTATAGACTGAATTATGCTTTAAAGACCCAGCTTTGCCATCACTTCGGAGTCTTTTTTAAGGACGTTTTCCGCGCCCTGCTTTCTGAGCTCGACAAGTCTGTTATAAAGCTCATCATCCGAAACTGCAAGGATTTCGGCGCAAAGCAAAGCGGCATTAACACCTCCGTTTATCGCAACGGTTGCAACAGGTATGCCGGAGGGCATCTGAACCGTGGATAACAGAGCGTCAACACCGTCGAGTACTGATGATTTACAGGGTATGCCGATAACCGGAAGCGAGGTGTTTGCCGCAATCGCTCCCGCAAGGTGGGCTGCCATTCCTGCTGCGCATATAATAGCCCCGAAGCCGTTTTCACGGGCAGAGCGTGCAAAATCCCGCGCTTCGTCGGGGGTTCTGTGCGCAGAGTAGATATGAACCTCGAAGGGAATTTCAAGGGATTTAAGGGTATCAACCGTTTTCTGGATAATAGGCAGGTCGCTGTCGCTGCCCATAACTATTCCGATTTTTTTCATGATATAACTCCTTCCGCTTTAGCTCATTTAAATTCAATGAAATACAAAAGGGCGCACCCGTCCTTATCGCAAAGATAGAACCAAGTGTGCCCAGACGGTCGGCAATAAGCTTGTCCTTAAATAGACAAGCCAAGCTTTCTGCTCCCATGCGGTACTCCGCCGACAGCCGCGATTTTTACGCGGGCTGTTTTTTCCGTCAGTCACAGAAAACAATATTTATTTTGCACCGAACTCGCATACAACGGCGGCTTTTTTGTCTGCCGTCAGCAGAAAAATAGTTCATTTCAAGTATAGCAAATATTTCGATTTTCGTCAAGGCTGACAAAGAAAAAATACAAACTTTGTCGAGTGTACACAATACGCGGGGCGTTATTTGCCGATTTCTTTGGCAGTAAGCTAAAATCTGTGTTTAGGCGCAAAAGACAGCCCCGCAGGTTGAAGCTGCGAGGCTGCTTAGAAATGGATTGGTTATGGATTAATGGGCAAAGTCGAAGCGTGCGTCTCCAACCATTATATAATCTATCTGGGCGGTGTCAATGGGGACTTCAAAGCTCAATACCTTTGCATCCAGACCATTTTCCTTGTCTTTGAATCCGCTCATATTGCCCACAATGTGCGAGGTTTCAAATTCATTGGTGAAAAGATGTTCTGTGAAGACCGTGCCGTCGAGCATATGAAATTCAAGCACGGATTTTAAGTAATATTCAGCCGTGTTCTTTCCTTCGCCTCCCCAGCCCATGGAGGAATCATATCCGGCGGTGGAAAGCTGCTCCGCATCGGAATAAATTATAAGCTCATAAGCCGACAGCTCGGCGGTGGATTCTGCGCCCATTACTTTAGCTGTATTCTTGGATTTTATCGACTCCATAATATTTATCTGATTCATAGGCAGCCGCATTTCAACCTCTATGTCCGCAATGGTTTTATGTACCTTATCTATGCCTTCCATGGCGGCATACCCGAACCGCTGAAGTTTTATAACTATTTCATCCTCGGGGAACTCAAATATATTGTTCCGGTGCAGAATACCTCCATCGCGTGAAATGGTTCCGCCCTTTCCTCCAGACCACATAAAATTGACGTCTGCCCACTCAAACCTATACTCCTCGCCCGGTAGTGCATCCTCGGGGAGCTCCTGCGGGATTTCAAGTCCGGCTGCATTAAACTCGTATGTTAAATACAGGCTGCGCTTGGTTGCGGAAACTGCGATAATCTTTGCTTCACCGGGTTTCGGCGGAGTGTAGGTGTCAACCGCTCCTGTGGCGTTCACAACACCGTTGACATCATCGCTCTGTGCAGTAGTCGTAACCTCGTTTGCGTAATCCTCGGGGTTGCGCATTATCGGACCTTCATCGGGAATCTTTAAATATTCGCTAAAATCATCAAAATAATTCCCAAGTGTGCTTATCTTGCTGATTCCAGCGGCTACCGCAGTTGCCGCCATTGCAAATATCAGCGCCGCGGCTATCAGAATTGTTACCGTTTTTCTTTTATTCATGGAAATCTGTCTCCTTTCCTGCTCCTTGCTGTCGTTAAGAGCTTCTTCCAAAAACTTTTCGTCCACGGTACCTATAGCCTCTAAAAAAGGATATTTTTTCATTTTAATTTCTCCTTCCCAAGAATGTGGCTTTTAAACCTTGCTCTCGTTCTGAAAAGCAGCGACTTAACCTTGCTTTCGGATATCCCCATGTCGGCGGCTATCTGAGGGACGGTGTCTAAAAAGAAATATCTTTTTAGAAACACCTTCCGCGCTTCCGGCTTTAAGCCCTCCAAAAACTCGTTTACGACTATCTTAAAATCGACGTTTTCAAAAGCCTGCGGCGATATGCCGTCAGATAGGGTTTCTTCAAGCTCGTCTAAGGATATCTCCGCATGAACCGAACGCTTTTCGGCGAGACTGTAGCGAAGTTGGTTAAATGCCGTATTTCTGACGATTTTGCAGGAATAAGCCCGCAGATTATCGGGACTTTCGGGCGGGATGGTCCTCCATAGCGAAAGGTAGACGTCGTTAATGCATTCCTCCGCCGCTTGACTTTCGCCGAGAATTTTTAAGGCAATGCCGCTAAGCAGACCGCCATATTTTTCCTGAGTAGCCGAAACAGCAAGCTCATCGCGCGCAAAATAAAGCTCTATTATCTGTTTGTCTTCCACGGGTTTCCCTCCTTTAATGTCCTTCATACATTAAGTAACGGTTCGAGGGCGAATGGTTGCGTTTTTTGGAAAAGTTTTTAGAAAAAGCTCCCCTGCCCGAAATAAGTAGGAGAGCTTATCAAAGTTTCAATAGCACAAGCTAAAAGCTTTAGAGCCGGCCTTTCTCGAAAGGCTGGCGGGGTCGAGGGGCAGAGCCCTCGGCGCTCCCCGCAGGGAGCGAAATCCCCAGCGAAGCGAAACGCAGGATGGGGATGAAAAACAGTCCGGTGGACTGTTTTTCAGTGGGGAGACCCTCGTCGGGGGTCTCCCTATGGGCGTGCGAAGCACGTCCATGACTGCACAAAGTAGCAGCTATTACTATACTTATAAATATACATGCAAAGTGCGATTCCCATATCGTCAACTCTGCCGAGTCTCACAGTAAACACAACGGTAAATACCGTTTTCCTTATCAGTAAGCTTAAACGCCTGCCTTAATTCCTGCTCAGCAGAAGTAATGCACCGTGTATTGCGGCAGACGAACTTGTCATAGACAATCTCCGTCTCACTGTCGGCGGCGGGAACGTAAGGCACATCATTCTCAATAAGTCCCAGAAGCTTCATGATAAGCGCCATGCGGATAAATTTGCCGTATCTTGCCTGCTTGAAGTAGCATGCGCGGGGGTCGGAATCCACAGCAACCGAGATTTCGTTCACCCTCGGAAGCGGGTGCATAACTATCATATCGGGGCGGGCAAGCTTCATCTTTTCGGCGGTGAGAATGTAGGTGTCCTTTAGGCGCAGATACTCGTCGTCGCTGACAAAGCGTTCGCGCTGGATTCGGGTCATGTAAAGGATATCCAGGTCCCCTATCACGTCTTCGAGCGATTCCGACTGAACGTAGGGTATTCCCTTGTTGGCGATATACTCGCGGCGGACAAATCCCGGGAGCTTTAGCTCTTCGGGGGATATCAGCACGAACTTAACGCCTTCGTATCTCGACATCGCGCCGATGAGCGAATGAACCGTCCTGCCGAACTTTAAATCTCCGCACAGCCCGACGGTGAGATTATTCAGCCTGCCCTTTTCGTGGCGGATGGTCATAAGGTCTGTCAGCGTCTGGGTGGGGTGGTAATGCCCGCCGTCGCCGGCGTTGATTATCGGAACGGTGGAGTGCTGCGCTGCGACTATCGGCGCACCCTCCTTGGGGTGGCGCATAGCGATTATATCGGAATATCCCGAAACCATGGTAACTGTGTCGGCAACGCTTTCGCCCTTTGCCGCCGAGCTTGAAGCCGCCTCGGAAAATCCTAAAACGTTTCCGCCAAGCGACAGCATTGCCGATTCAAAGCTGAGTCGGGTTCTGGTGGAAGGCTCGTAGAAAAGAGTCGCAAGTATCTTGTGGCGCGCCACCTCGTTGTAATTCTGCGGGTTCTGAATTATATCGTCGGCAACCTCGATAAGCCGGTCGATTTCCTCAACACTTAAATCAAGGATGTTTATAAGATTTCGCATAATGTCACCTCGCTGCGGGAAGTTTTACTTCGCGCCGTTTACGCTGAGATAATTCTTGATTCGCTGGACGTTTTCGGCGTTGCTGTCGTCCTCTTCAAGATACTCTATGATGTCGTAAACATCGACGACGGAATATACAGGGAAGCCGAATTCCTCCTCAATTTCAACCATAGCGCCCTTTTCGCCTCTGCCCTTTTCCTTGCGGTCTACCATAATAAGAGCCGCGGCGACCTTAACGCCCTTAAGGCAGGAAAGAATCTCCATGCTTTCGCGGATAGCTGTTCCGGCGGTTATAACGTCCTCGGTTATAACAACCTCCTCGCCCTCCTTGGGGACATATCCCACGAAAACTCCGCCCTCGCCGTGATCCTTGGCTTCCTTGCGGTTGAAGAAGAACGGAACGTCGAGTCCATGCTTTGTAAGAGCCACAGCGGAAGACACCGCAATGGATATTCCCTTGTACGCGGGACCGTACAAAACGCATCTTTTATCCCCGATTTTCTCGGAGTAGGCTTTTGCGTAGAACTCGCCAAGGCGGGCTATCTGCGCGCCGGTCTTGATTTCGCCGGCGTTGATGAAATAGGGTATCTTTCTGCCGCTTTTTGCGGTGAAGTCACCGAATTTGAGGACGTTTGCTTCCTTTAAAAAGTCGATAAATTCTCTTTTATATGCTTCCATTTTAGTTTCTCCTTATCAGTCAACAAATTCCGCCACACATCTTTCATATGCGGCAACGGGGTCTTCGGCGGCGGTTATCGGTCTGCCGACTACTATATAATCCGAGCCGATTTTCTTTGCCTCGGCAGGGGTCATAACCCGCTTTTGGTCGCCCTTGTCGCCGTCGGCAAATCTTACGCCGGGGGTTACGGTTATAAACTCCCTGCCGCAGACATCATGAACCTTGCCCGCTTCGAGCGGAGAGCATACAACGCCGTCTAAGCCCGCGCACTTGGCGTTTTGCGCATAGTGCATTACAACCTTGTCTATAGGCTCTTTTATAAGCAAATCCTCCTCCATAGCCTGCTGGTCGGTGGAGGTAAGCTGGGTTACGGCTATCAGAATCGGGCGGGTGCCGTCGGGTCGGGTAAGACCCTCAATCGCCGCTTCCATCATCCTTTTTGTGCCGGAGGCGTGAAGGTTGGTCATATCAACATCCAATCCCGATAGCACCGACATTGCCTTTTTAACGGTGTTGGGGATATCGTGAAGCTTTAAATCAAGAAAAATCTTATGACCGCGCGCCTTGATTTCGCGGACGATCTGCGGTCCCTCGGCGTAAAACAGCTCCATGCCTATCTTTACAAACGGCTTTCTGCCCGAAAACTTATCTAAAAAGCTCATTACCTGCTCTTTAGACGAAAAATCGCAGGCTACTATTACATCTTTACCCATTGTGCGCTCCTCCTATTATATCCGTAAGATTTTTTATACCGTATTTATCCATGACCGCGGGAAGCTCCTCGATGATATGCTTGCAGGCAAGCGGCTCTATAAGATTCTGAGCTCCCACCTCGACAGCCGTTGCTCCGGCGAGCATCATTTCTATAACGTCTTTTGCACAGGATACTCCGCCCATGCCGACTACAGGAATCTTTACCGCATCGTACACCTGATATACCATCCTCAAAGCAACCGGCAGGATTGCCGCACCAGAAAATCCACCCATTTTGTTGGCGATAACCGGCTTTTTGGTGCGCAGATCGATTCTCATGCCCAAAAGGGTGTTTATAAGGCTTATGCCGTCCGCTCCGGCATCTTCGCACGCCTTGGCGATTGATACTATGTCCGTAACATTCGGCGAGAGCTTTATTATAACCGGCTTTTTGGTGACGGCTTTTACAGCTTTTGTCACCTCGGCAGCAGCTTTGGGCTCGGTTCCGAAGCTCATTCCTCCGCCGTGGACGTTGGGGCAGCTTACGTTTACTTCAAGCCAGCCAACCTCTTCGCACTTATCCAGCTTTTTGCAGGTGTAGGCGTAATCCTCGACCGAAAAGCCGCTGACGTTTGCCATGACCTTTTTATTAAACACCGCTTTCATTTTGGGAAGCTCTTCGGAAATTACCTTTTCCACGCCCGGGTTCTGCAAGCCAACGGCGTTTATCATGCCCGCCGTACACTCAGCTATGCGCGGGGTGGGATTGCCGAAGCGCGGCTCGCGGGTGGTGCCTTTAAACGAGAAAGTTCCTAAGATGTTTATGTCGTAAAGCTCGGCGAACTCGTAGCCGTAGCCAAAGGTTCCGCTTGCAGGGATAATCGGGTTGTCGAGGGATGTCCCGCACAAATTTACTGATAGTCTGTTCATTTGCCCGCTTCCTTTCTGTCCCAGATGATTTCCTCGCTGTTCATAACCGGACCCTCGCGGCAGATTCGCTTGTTGCCGGTTAGAGTCTTGCAGGAGCAGCCCATGCACGCGCCAAAGCCGCAGCCCATTCTTTCCTCAAAGCTGTACTGCCCCGAAGTTTTCATCACGCCAGACATCGCCCTGAACATCGGTTCGGGACCGCAGGTGTAGAAAAAGCTGTAGTCAAGCCGCTTGATTATATCGGTGACAAAGCCCTTTTCGCCATAGCTGCCGTCTGCCGTGGCGACATATACCTCCGCGCCCAAGTCCTTAAACTCCTGCTCGTAGAAGACATCATCCTTGGAGTTAAAGCCCATGACAACGGTTGGCTTAACGCCTTTTACCACAAGTTCACGGCAAAGCTTGTACAGCGGCGGAACTCCTACCCCTCCGCCCACAAGAAGCGGTTTTTCCCCGCTTTTATCGGTGTTATAGCCGTTGCCCAGACCGGTCAACGCATTCACCTTGTGACCCTGCTCAAGCATAGACATAAGCTCGGTTCCCCCGCCGACTACCTTATATATAAGCGTAAGGCTGTCGGGCGAGCAGTCGCAGACGGATATCGGGCGGCGCAGATAAAAGCCGTCAAGCTTTAAATTGACGAACTGCCCGGGGGCGGTGATTGCCGAGGTATCGCCCGAAAGAAGCATCTTATAAACGTCCCTGGCGATTTTCTGGTTTGATACTACTTTATATATTACTTCTTTCATGTTAACTCCATCAAGCGTCGATTGTGGAAACGGTTATAGTGGTTTCCTCCAAAACATCCAAAAGCACTCTTACCGTGTCAAGCGCGGTGAACATTGTAATGTTGTTGTCGGTTGCAAGGGTTCTTATCTTGTAGCCGTCGCTTGCGTGACCCATCGAGCCTATTTCGGCAGTGTTTATAACGTATGCAATGTGACCCTGACGCAGAGCGTCGGCGATTTCGTCGCTTCCCTCGCTCAGCTTGGCAAGGGTTCTGGTTTTAATGCCGTTTTCGCGCAGGAAGTTTGCTGTTCCCTTTGTGGCTTCAATATTAAAGCCAAGATTGTAGAATCTTCTTATCAGCGGAAGTGCTTCTTCCTTGTCCTTATCCGCGATGGTTGCAAACACCGTGCCGTAGTTTTGCAGGTGCATACCGCTTGCCTGCAAAGCCTTATACAAAGCGCGGTTGAGCTTGTCGTCGTAGCCGATAGCTTCGCCGGTGGACTTCATTTCGGGGGAGAGATAAGCGTCGAGTCCGCGTATTTTCTGGAAGGAGAATACCGGCACTTTAACATACCAGCGCTTCTTTTCGTCGGGATATATATCAAAGATTCCCTGCTCGCGGAGCGACTTGCCCAAGATAACCTCTGTCGCGATATCCGCAAGGCTGTAGCCGGTGGACTTTGAAAGGAATGGAACGGTTCTCGAAGAGCGGGGGTTGACCTCGATTATATAAACATTGTCGCTCTTATCAACTATGAACTGGATGTTGTAAAGACCGACTATTCCTATTCCCAAGCCAAGCTTTTTGGCATACTGAAGTATTGTTCCCTTTACCTTGGGTGAGATGCTGAACGTGGGGTAAACGCTTATAGAGTCGCCGGAGTGGATTCCTGTTCTCTCTACAAGCTCCATGATCCCGGGGACGAAGACGTTTCTGCCGTCGCATATAGCGTCGACCTCGACCTCCTTGCCGATGATGTACTTATCTACTAAAACCGGCTTGTCGGCGTCTATTTCAACTGCGGTTTTAAGGTAGTGGCGCAGCTGCTCCTCGTTTGCAACTATCTGCATGGCTCTGCCGCCCAGAACGAAGGAGGGGCGAACCAGAACGGGATATCCTATTTCGGCAGCCGCCGCAACGCCGTCTTCAACGCTGGTTACTGCCTTGCCCTTGGGCTGGGGGATATCAAGTTCTAAAAGAAGCTTTTCAAAGCTGTCTCTGTTTTCGGCTCTGTCTATTGCCTGACAGTCGGTGCCTATTATCTTTACTCCGCGGTCGAACAGCGGCTGGGCAAGGAATTCATACATTCTGGTTGAACGCAGAGTTACCTTGCAGCCAATCGGCA
>ENA-UONV01001550-UONV01001550.1-human-gut-metagenome-genome-assembly--contig:-CS4-NODE-1550-length-19755-cov-6.083452_pt1 | contig 19755 bp, 20 predicted proteins | sample MGYA00242461_ERZ724008 | MGnify/ENA metagenome assembly ERZ724008 | reverse complement strand
GCCCCACGCGGCCATTCCCGTCAGCAAAGGGATGGATGTATTCAAACTGGGCGTGGAAATATGCCGCAGCTTTGAGCATATCGGCGGTTTCGGGGATCGCACGCAGCTCGTCTACAAGCTCGGAGACAGCGGCTTCCACTTCTTCCGGAGCATATCCCACCTCGTGGATGCCGGTCACATAATCATGCTTTTTGAACGCGCCCGGCCGCTTCCCTTTGTCCACATACCGGCGCGCATCAAAGGTTCCGCCGGTGAGAATGGCATGGACTTCCTTGATAAGGCCGATGCAGAGCGGCGCCCGATCCACGATCTTTTGGCGCAGGAAGTCATAACAGAGCTTCTGGTTTTGCTGCTCGAACAGGGCACGGGGATCGCCGGTAAAATTCAGGGCTTTCCCATTCTCAAAAATCTCTCTGGTATCATGGTATGTGATCTGATCGTTTTCGATCCTTCCGGAATGATAGGCGAACAACACGCGAAAACTGCCGAGAAGGACGTCGAGTTCCTCCGGCGTTTTCGGCTGGTTGGAGCGCCAGTATTCCCTTACCGCAGCATATTCAGCCATCTTTTTGCCTGCTTTCCTTTGTTCTTTCCTTGCATTATACCATATTCGATGGGGGTTATGACCGGCAGAGCTGGTTTTTATGCTGCTTTGTCCGTGGAACCTCCTTCCGGTCGGTCTTAACGGGGATCTTCAGTCTTTCCGCATGGCGGAGCTCCGCCCACATCCCTTCGCTCCAGATGGGGCCATATAGCCGAACCTCGTTGCAGCGTTCCAGAAGGCTGATACACATCTCCATGGCCTTTTTGTCATCCGCCGGATTTTGAGGATCGGCGATGGGCGGAAACATGAGGTGCGGGCAGATCGGGATATTCCCTTCGTCGAACACCTCCCGCGCCTTTTCCTTCGCAAAGGCAATGTTCTTTTCCACATCCCCACGCAGCGGCGCGGAAATATAGACGAATTTGGGGCCGGTATCATGTTCCCGCGCCAAGGCGTTGGGATTGAGTTCCTGCTCCGGTTCCTGTTCCGGGTCCAGGGTATCTTCACAAAGGGAAAAGCTGGTAATGCCGTGGGTGGAAAAGAAGCCGGTTTTCTCGTAGAACTGCATCTCATAGTCTTTTTTGAGCTCCCCGATCTGGTGCAATGCCACCCCGGTATCATCCCCAAGGTTCCATTCCAGCAGGTGCAGGGCCTTGATGGTCTGGATAAGCGTCCTGTAGGCGGACTGCCGGTTGTTCTCCATCTTGTAATGGAATATCTCAGGCTCCAGCGGAACAAGGTTTGTACCTGCCTGTTTGTTCACAGCATTGAGGTTTGCAATGTAGCAGCTGTACAGGAGTTGCCGCAGGTTGCGCCGATCCTGCTGCCCAAATCCGCCATCCTGCACAAGGGTGTTATATAGCCGGGCATATCCATAGACATTCGTGAGATCCAATACTGTCTCCATCGTACTTTCTCCTTTCAGCGGGCATCGCCGCGGGAACGGGTTTTGTTCTTTCTGGGTTCTTCGAGAGGCGTTTCAATGACCGGCTCCCTTTCACAATATTCATAGGTGGAGCCGTCTTTATCGAGTCGGAAGCCTTCGCTTTCCAGATCGAGATCCCACAGTTCCGCTGCCTGCTCATATGCTTCTCTGGAATCAGAGCGGGGAGACAGATCCTCAATTCGTTCGCCGTCAAAGAAAATTATATGGCCCACATTCTGCCCGATGTCCTCGTCTGCCCACTTGTACTCGATCTCTATGTCGGGAAACTGTTTGGACAAAAAGGCAAGGATGCGGGGGACACCGTTCCAGGCGGTAGAGAATGCCAAGCGCTCCGTATCCTTTTGGAAAGGCAGACAATCATATGCGTTCCATTTTGTCCCCCAATGCCGGAGGCTCCACTCATACCAAGTGGTGCAGCCGTGCTGCTGAAGGTTTTCGTAATACTGCTTGCCAAGTTTGAATACATCCGGATCTTCTCTGACTATCTTTGCATACCGTTCCTTCAGATTGGAAAGCATGAACACCTTCTGCTGCTCTGTGATTTGTCCGGTTTCTGCTTTGTTGGAGATGGCAGCAACAGCATTGATATACTTCCGGTACAGATTCAAGCCCTGCTTACCGCGGGGGCCTGACTCGATCTGCAAAGCGGCAGGCATGGGGATGAGCTTGTTGAAATCCACATACCCCAGGGGTTTGCCCTCGGGTCGAAGAAACTCCGCGATTTGCCGGAGCTTGGTGTTCTCATCGTCATCCCCGATCACGGAGATATGGTTCATGATATGGTTGGGCATCCGTTATCTCCTTTCCGCATGGATGGCCATACAAACAGCGCAGAGCGCGTCCGCCATGTCCAACCGCTCCCAAGGGTGATCTTCATGGGTGAAATGCCCGTAATTGGTGGCGGCGGCAAAGATGGGCCTGTAGAGCTGCAGGCTGCGGATCATGCCGGAGGGGGTCAGGTCGAAGCAGGACAGTACCGCATCCCTGATGATGGAATCGTCATATATGCCCGTATCGTGGGTGTCCACATTCACAGCAACAGGCTCGGGCTTACCAATGGCATACGCCATGGATACCGTGCATTTCCCGGCAAGTTTTGCGGCAATGATGTTCTTTGCGATATACCGCGCCATATATGCACCGCTGCGGTCTACCTTGGTGGCATCCTTGCCGGAGAGGGCGCCGCCGCCATGAGGGACAAATCCTCCATAGGTATCTACCATGAGCTTGCGGCCCGTGAGTCCGGTATCCGCTTCAAAGCCCCCGAGGACAAATCGCTCGGAGGGGTTAATGAGCACGTCTTTTTCGTCAAAGGGCAGTCTGCCCAAAGAAGGCCGGATCACATGCTCCAGTATGCCTTTGCGCAGAACTTCCATGTCCACATCCTCTGCATGCTGAGTGGACAGGATGATGCTGGTGGCTCGTCTGGGCACACCGTTTACATACTCAATGGAGATCTGCGACTTACCGTCCGGCATAAGGCCATAGATGCTGTCCAGCCTTCGGGCGGCAGTGAGCAGCCGGGTCATGCGGTGAGCCAGCACCACGGGCAGGGGAAGCATCTCCATGGTTTCGTTGGTGGCGTATCCGTATACGATTCCCTGATCCCCCGCACCCAAGGATATAGGATAACCATTTGCCGGCTGCTCGTTATTCTGATCGAAACACAGGCCGGAGCCGTGGTTGCCCACGGCCCCGGCAATGTCCCCGCTCTGCTCATGGAGGAGGATCTCGATCTCATAGTCCAGGTCGTCATAGCCGATGTGCTTGATGGTACGGGACACAATATAAGGGATATCCGGCATTTCAGCGGTAGTGATCTCGCCAGCGACTATGACCTTTCCGGCAGTAGCCATACATTCACAGGCGACGCGGGAGTGTGGATCGTTTTCGAGGCAGGCATCCAGAATGCTGTCCGATATGAGATCGCAAATTTTGTCGGGATGCCCTTCGGTGACGGACTCTGCCGTCAGGATCTTGACATGGTCTTGCATGTTTGCATTCTTCCTTTCTTGAAGGTGGGATCATCGCTCCTGCCGGCGATGCTTCTTTTTGGTTTTTTCCGGGCGCTTTATGGGCCCATCCATGGGCAGCACCATGAGCCTGCCGTTCATTTGGAGAAACATCTCCGGGGTTTTGTAATGTTCACTGAACTTTTTGATCTGTTCCGGGGTCAGGGAGGAAAAGGAATCTTCGCTAAGGCCGGTGAGCAGGAATGTTCCGGCCACCGCGTCGCAGATATGCCCGTCCTCATCCCGGAGGGCGCGGTTCAGGGGCTTGCCTGTCAGCTTGCCTTCTTCGTCACAAATCAAAGCAACGGGGTCGTCGAAGGGATAAACGGCCTGGATGTATCCGCCCACCTCCTGCTGCAGGGAGGAAAGGCCGGCATCTATGGTCTTTTCATACGGCGCTTTTTCCGGTTCCACCACCAGCACCGTGATCTTTTCATTCACATCGCCCATGTGACACCTCCTTATTTCCGCCTGTTGCGGATATGCAGGAATACAAACCCGCCCAGAATGAACAGGACGAGGCAGATGGAAATGATCGTTTTTGGGTTCATGTACGTACCTCCGATTTTATTGGTTGATCTCGCCCCGGTGCACCGCCATGACCACCAGCCTGCCGTTGCTCCGGAATTGGGAACGGTCGCAGGTGGACAGGGTCAGTACCCGGTCGGTCATAGTGACCACAACCCCGGTCTCATACAGGGCGCGTTCTTTCGCGTTTTTGAGCCATGCTTCAAAGTCAGCGTTGTTGGGGAAAGACTGGTTGAGATAGTTGAAGCCCGTATCCCGCAGGTCGAGATGCAATACGGCAAACACCTCCCACCAGCCATGGGCTTCGAGATGGGTATCGAACTGGATATAGGGATGGGCATCACGGAATGTTTTTTCTTTGTAGAGTAGAAGCGGGCCGAACATCTCATTCTCCCGACCATCTCCCATGTTGTGGCCATACAGAATGGTGTTTTGGTCGAGGGGAGAAAGGCTGTTTTGTGCGTCCATAAAGACAGCCCCGGCGTTGGATTTTCTGCCGGCGCTGTCGCGCTCCAAATACTTGCTGTTGTCCGTAGTCTGCATGACGGGATAGGAGATGGGCGTGTCCGGGATGTGGATCCAGCCTATGGTTTCTTCGTTCAGCTCCCGAAGGCCGTCAAAGTCCGGCAGCACAGTGGGAAGTTGGGGAGTTTTCGGTTCTGAAGTTGCTGTTTCAAGAGCAGGAACAGAGGGCAGTTTCTCATGCTTCATTTGCGTGTATGCCTGCTGGATGTCGATGTATTGGGAAGATTCCTGATTTGCAGTATTCCGGGAGATGAAGTAATAGAGCAGGAGAAAGACGGCCAGGAGAAACAGCAACAGGAAAAGCGGCAGGATCTTTTTCTCTTGTATGGGTATCACCTCCAAAAAGCCGGGGAGAGCGGCTGCTCTCCCCGATGTCGTCACATTATTTTACTGCATATGTTTCTTTTTCAGCCAGACAAACCCCACAGCACCCGCTGCGGCCAGCGCGCAGATCCCGGCAGTCAGCGCCCATGTGGGCAGGCCGTCCCGGCCGGTCTTGGCGCCGGAGCCCGTCTTGCTGCCCTCGGGGGCATTGTACACGGTCACCGGGAAGGGATCGTCCATGGAGGCATCCCGAAGGGTCATGGTGAACTTGATGGGTTCCGTATAGCCCACAAATCCATCCGGGGCTTTGATTTCCTTGAGGGTCAGTTCACCGCCGCTCAGCCCGGAGATAATAGCCACGCCTTTCTCCGTAGTGATCACTGCGCTGCCCTTTTCGTCCGGGTAATACACGCCATCCTTGTCTTTACTGAGCTTGATTTCCTTGCCTGCGGCATCGTAAAGGGTGAACTCGGCGCCGTCAAGGTTTTCCTTGGTAGCGGAATTGATCTTGGCGAGCTTCAATACGAGTTCCGCAAAGCTCACGGTCTGGCCTTCGTCCTCAATATCCTTATGGGCTGCGATCTCCCTGCCGTCCAGATACAGGGTTTCAAAGACAACTACCTCAGCACCGGCGAGAGTGCTTGCGTCAAGGGCGAAGGGGACTTCCACCTTGCCGAAAGCCTTGTCGGGCTTGAACTTCACCTCCGCGGTGATCTCCTTGCCGCCCACCAACAGGGGGATTCCGGTGGATTTGTCCATGAGGACGCCTTTGAGCGTGTATTCCTTGCCCACGGTCAGGTTTTCGTATGTGACCGTGTCGATGATCTTGGCATCGCTGGATGCCAGCAGCACCTTCTTGCCCTTTTCGTCCGCAGCGGATGTGCCGATCTTCGGCTCAACAAAGGAGACGGTTTGGTTTTCATCCTCGATATCCGCATGGGCTGCGATCTCCCGGCCACGATAGAGGAGGTGTTCAAATACGACCACAGTCTTTCCCTTGAGGGCTGCGGCATCCACAGTGAAGGTCACCTGCACAGTCCCGCTTTCCGCTTCGGCAGTGAATACGGTTTCGGCGGAGATGGGTACGCCATTCTCCCGCACGGCTTCCCCGGTCGCCTTGTCCATGAGGCTGCCATGCAGGGTATATTCCCGGCCGGGAATGAGCCCGGAATAGCGTACCGTATCCACGATCTCCGCTTCGGCAGTGATATCCAGCGCCTTCTCGCCGTTCCTGCCGGCTGCGGACGTGCCGATTTGGGGGTTCTGGAAGGTGATGCTCTGTTCCACATCCTCAATATCGGCATGGGAAGCGATTTCGGTGTCTGCGAGATACAGGGTCTCAAAAACAACTACGGTTTTTCCTTTGAGAGAGGATGCATCGAAGGTGAATTCCATCGTGACGCTGCCGCTCTCCGCTGTTGCCCGGAAGGTTTTCTCCGCGGTCACCTGCTTTTCGCCTATCATAAGAGGTTCGCCGGTGGCCTTGTCCATGAGGATGCCTTTGAGTACATACTCCGTACCGGACTTGAGGCCGCTATAGTAGACCGTGTCCAGGGTGGTCACGCTTTCTGCCGCATATGCCTCCTGGGTCATGCTCTCCTTTTCCAGCGCAGTGGTGAAAATCTCAGGCTGGGGAATGTAATCGTCCGTCAGGGTTCCCAAGTGGATGGTATAACCGTTCCGATATACGGACACCTCGAAGGTGAGGAGTTCCATGTTCTCATTGGCTGCGCAGGGCTGTTCCTCGAGAACATAGGTGTCATATGGAAGTGCGCCCGCAACATCGTTCAGGGCTTCGATCTCGCCAAACCATACGCCGTCCATATGGGTTTCGCCGGCGTTGGTGTTCTGGCTGTGGGGCGCCCATTCCGAGGCGGTGCTGAATTGTCCGTTTGCATCTGTCACCACCACATGGCTTTCGCCGGTGGTTTTGGATGTGATTTTGAAGGGGACGCCGGCCAAGCGCGCCGCAGTCCCGTCAGCGATCTTCACGCCCTCCAGATCCCCGCGAATGGGTACATTGCGAATGGCAGTTTCCGCTGTGTTCAGCGCAACGGTTTTGCCATGTTCCCGTATTTCAAACATGCGGCTGAGAACACCTTCAGAGAGATACCCTTCCGGGGGCTTGACCTCACGCACCTCATATGTGCCATATGGCAACAGCAGTTCCGGGGTGGTCAGGGTTCCGGTTTCATCCGTGCTGCCGGTGAATACCACCTCGCCGGGGGCATACAGCACACCCTGTACCAGTACGCTGTTGGCGCTGCGGTTGACGATTTCCATTTCAGCGCCCATGAGGGTTGCGCCGCCCTGGGCTTCATGCTTGCCGGTTTCATGGTCCCATTTCCCCACCAGCACATTGCCCCGGATCACGTCGTTTTTGATTGCCGTGTCCGCCGCGGTCAGCTCCACAATGGCGCCATCGGTTCGGATCTCGAACGTCCTGCTGATCTCGCCGGTGTTGAGACATCCCGCAGGCGGAGTTTTCTCCCGAATCTCATATTCTCCGTAAGGGAGGAGATTATTGGCGGTGGAGGCCTTGCCCGCTGCATCCGTGGTCAGGGTATGAACGATGGCACCGGGGGCATATGATTTGCCGCCTACGGTCACTGCATTGTCGCTGCGATTGACGATCTCCAGCACAGCGCCGGCCAAGGTCGCATCGCCCTGGGATTTGTCGGAAGCATTGAGCTGGGCATCCCACTTTTCAATGCTTATACCGCCCCGGATGACGCTTTCCTTGACGATGGGTTCGTTATATGTATCCACCGATTCTACCGTGCCGCTGGCTGTGATCTGCCGAAGGAACAGTTCGTTGTTCGGGAGATACCCCGTGGGCGCCTTGGTTTCCTGAATGATCAGGGTGCCAAGGGGCAGGGTCGCAACGGTTCCTGCACTGTTGAAATAGAGCGCATCGCCGCGCACCAGATAGTCCGGGTGCAGCATGGCAAAGCCGTCCTCATCCGTCTCTACCACCCAGGTCCGGGCAGGAGATACATTGGCAAGCGCTTCGGCTGAAGTGTAGCTGCCCTTATAATACTTCAGCGTAAACTGCGCCCCGGCAAGCCCGGCGCTGCCCTGCGGTGTTGCGCTGCCGGTATCCGCATCCTGTTTGCGCAGCAGGATGGTGGAAGGGTCGTTCTGGGGGATGTTTTCGACCGTAACGGTCGTGGTTTCGTCCCGACGGATCGTGAAGCTATACCGCTGGCTGCTTCCGGCAAAGCCCTTGGGCGGGGTGCGCTCCACAAAATAGTAGCTGCCCACCGGCATATCCGTAACATCTGCAACGCCTGCTTCATCCGTGGTGACGATGGCGCCAAGATAACCGGAGGCGTCATAGACATCAAAGACCGCGCCCGCAAGGGAATAGCAGATGTTGCCGCTGGTCATCTGCGCATCTGCGGAAGTCTTGCGGATCATGAGCGTGCCCGTAGGTTCCGGCTCGGGGTCAGGCTTGGAGGGCGAGGCATACTGCCAGCCGATCATGGGCTGGTTGGTGGAACTGCCGGTATTGTACACGAATGCTTCAAACCCGGAAGGTGCAGAAGGAAGGCTTGCCACATAATTGTATACCTGAACCAATTGCCCGGTAAGCGAATCCCCAAGCCCCTTAAAAGCATCCAGGCTGCCCATATAGGCGTAGCTGGCCACTGCGTGGCACATGCCGTAGGCCCAATCGGCATCCGGCTCGGCAAACATGCCCCGCACCTTGTCGTATCCGGGACCGCCGTAGAGGTAATAGCAGCATTTGACCAGCATGTCGCTGCCGTTGTCCAGCCAGTAGTCAATGGCATATGTGCCGGCATTCAGGCCGCTGACGGTGGAGTCCAAGCAAAACGCGGGATTGCCGTTGGCGGTGTAATAGGATGTGTAGTAGCCGTAGTAAATTTGGTTGCTGCTGCGGGTATGGGTGACGGTGGCGGGCCTGCCGGAAGCGCTGCGCAACGAGTATGGACGCATCTGCGGCGCTGCGGCATATGCAGTGACTGCGAGATCGCCGCCAAGGGGGGAAGCCGATACATACAGCACCCCATCCTGAATGGAATAAGCGCTTGCGGGCAGGTCGATGCCGCCTTGGGCAACGACGATTTTTTCACCTTCGGCAAGAGGAATTTCAATAGCTCCGGCATTGCTGGGCAGGGTCAGGGTATGGGTTTCCTCCACAAACGCACCGCCCATGTTTATGTTGACCGTAGCCGAAATGCTGATGTTCGTCACCTCAGAGTAGGAGCAGAACCAGTCTACCTGCACCTCATGACCCCAATAGCGGGCAGGGAGATACAGACAGCCTGTGGCAGCATCGTATTCCGCCTGAGCGGTAACATCCAGCGCCCCGTCCACCATGACGGTGAGGTTTTCCGTGCGGACGGGAATCTCGCCGGGGAAATGGTTGGCGGGGATGACCATGTTGTCTCCGCTGATCTTCGCAAGGGGATAATAGGAATGGGCGGAGATGCCGGGAGCGGCAAGGTCGAAAGGAGAAGCTGCCTGCACATCTTCCACATAATGATAGGCTACCGTGATCAGCGGTGCGCTGACCGGGCCGCCCTTCAGAGGCCGCACATCCTGCCCGATGGTCATGGGGTCGATGGCAGGTTTCCGGGTTTCCGGCACGTCCTTCAGTTCCGGCTCCGGGCTTTCAGGAACAACGGAATCCTCCAGATTTTCCTCCGAAGGGGTGGGCGTGGATTCTGTTGCCTCCGGGGTAGGTGTGGGTTCAACTTCCGGCTCGGGTGTGGATGCAGATGCTTCGGTCTGCTCTGGCGCCGGCGCAATCACTTCCACCTCAGGATTACCCGGCACTTCGGTGGGCGCAGAGGCGGCTTCCGTCTGTTCAGGCACTTCTGCCGGTACAATATTACCGTTCGCGCCGCCCGCAGCCAATGCGGGGAGTGGCAAGAGCGAAAGGCACATAAAGGCTGCCAGCATGAGGCAAAGGAATTGCTTTGACATTGCTTTCATAGGATATTTCCTTTCTTTTTTGATTTTGTAAGAATCATGGGCAACGAAGAAGGCCCGCCGGTGGGCGGGCCTTTCAGGCAGTTATGGGCTTTAATATGCGCTGTAGCTGTGGGATTCGCCTTTTAATGCGTGGGCTTTCATGTGGGGCACGAGTTCTTCTGGGCTGAGGATTGCGCCGCAGGAGCATAGGGCGTAGCCTTTGCCCGGTTCCGGGGCAGATGTAGGCGTTGGGGCAGCAGGTTCCGGCGTCGGTGGCAGCTCTGCCGGACGAGTAATGTACGGGAGCTTGAAGGCCGGCGTTTGCGTCGGGGCAGATGCCGGCTTTCTTCGCCATGCTACGCTGGTGGGGATGCTTTCCGTTTCCTGTTCTGCTGTTTTTGTACAAGCCGTCCATGGGGTTGCGGCCATCGCTGTCTGCGGCAGGATGCCGCTTGCAAGGGTTACTGCCGCACATACCGCCAAGCCTATGATCTTTCCTTTTATCATGGTGGTCACCATCCTTTCGATGGCAACAATACCCCAAAGCGCAGCTCAAGGGAATCCCCTTTTCACAGACAGTTTTGGGCTTTTCCCGAACAACGCTTGCAATCCCTCCCGCACCAAGCGATAAATGGCACAACACATTTTGGGGAGGTATTTCACATGACGATTCGATTCATTCTGCAAAACGGAAGACGGCGGGATTTGGTCAATGCACTGGCCGGGATCCTCAACGCGGAAGCCCGATATATGGGCGCACCCTCATTTATGTTCGATGTGGGCGGTTGCACCATCGACAGGAACGGGTTCCTTTCCGTTTCTGCCGAGATGGACGGCGCTGCACTGGCGGAAAAGCTGGAAGCCCTTGGCTTTGCGCATGAGCCGCTGGAGGAAGAAGAACAGGCGGCGGAGCAGGCTCCCGTGCAGGAACAGGAGTTCCTCCGCACCACCATTCGGCTTCCTGTGGAAGATTTTGACGATGCCGCCCTTCTTAACCTCACAAGGTTGGTGGAGGCCAAGGCTGAGCTGATCCGTATGTCCCTGCAAACAGATGCTCTTGCGATCACCATGGAGAACAGCATCCTTTGCTTTGATTGGTGGGATCATCCGCTATCCCCGGAGGAGCTTGCGGCATATACACAATTCCTGTCCGCCCTGTGCAGGACGGCGAAGGAGCAAAGCCGGGTCATCACAAAGGCTGCGCCCATTGAGAATCCAAGGTATCAGATGCGGTGCTTCCTGCTGAAATTAGGGTTCATTGGGGAGGAATACAAAGCCACCCGGAAACTTATCCTTGCATCGCTGCCCGGCAATGCCGCCTTTAAACACGGCAAGTCGTAAGCCGTAAAGGAAAAATACAAAAGCCCGCGCTACCGCTCCAGATCCTTGAGCTTTCGGGATTTGGCGCGCTGCGCGGGCTTTTTCTGCAGGTCTACCGGTTTGAACTGAAGCTGGCAGCTGCGTTCCGCTGCCCGACAGGTGCGTTCCTTTGCCCGGTATAAGGGAGCAGGATCCATGCCGTTTTGCAGATACCCCTCTGCGATCCCGGCAAAGTAGAAGATCGAGGGCGGGACCGGCTCCCGGTATTTTTCATCCATCACATACGCCATGACCTCAAACTGTTTGCCGGTTTTGGTATCCGTCACGGTGACCATGTCCTTGTGGTAGCAGTTTGGAAACCCCTCATATCGATCAAGGCTCTTTTCACACTCCGGGGTAATGCTCCAAAGAAGGCCGGGAACTATAGATCCCTTCTCTGGGATGATGGTGGCCACGCCGCCGCCCCGGAAGGTCAGGGCGTAGTCCTTGAGTTCCACCACGCCCATGGGAACAGCATCCGGGCAGCGATATTCCATCTGGGTCAGGTTGATGTTGCTGCCATAGGCAAAATACAGCCTTGCATCATGCATCTTCCAGCACCTCCAGTGCATCGATCTCCGCCAGAGCATGGATGAGCAGCTTTGCCTGAGCATGGACGTCCCGCTCATACGGGCAGGGAATGTCCGTCATGCGGGTAAAGGTTTCGCACAGATAGCGGATGTAGGATTCAATATGCGGGAATTGCTCCCGGTCGAATGAGTCCTCCCAAAGCTGCTCCATGATCTCTACGGGTGTTCCGGAAAGAATTTCTTCTTCCATGCGTATTTTCACGGTTTCACCTCTCCATCTCTCTTGATTTTTTCTTCTTTTTGTTGACTTCGTATTGACCCCGGTCATGGCGCCAGGCACGGTCACCATCCAGGTGGGCCAGCAGGTGTTCTCTGGTGTTTTTGAACTCCTCGCCGTTTAGGCCCATTCGGACAAGCCACACCCGGAAGGTGAAAGCTTCGTTATCCGATACGGTGCGGCGCATGACGGTGCTGCGCTGCTGTATTGCCTGGGCAGACATGGCAAGGCAGAGATGCACATATGCCTTGGCAATGCCGGCATGGAGCGTGGCATTGAAACAGCGGAATTCCACCGTGCCGCGGTAAAACACGGAGTGCAAATTGAGGGCGTAATAACGGGTCCAGTTGTAGTGTTCATACGATCCGTCATGTCCGTCGTACCAGATGTTCTCAAGCCGGCTCAGATCCTTCGTTTCATCCGCAGACAGTTTCCTTGCCTTTTTGAGCATAGGTTCCCGCACTTTTTTGCACCAGTTCTCTGCGCGTGATTCATTGACCTGCAGGGCTTTGAAGAGAATATCCTCCTTGGAGAACATGATGCTCATGAGGTTCTTGAGGCTTTGCCGGTTATGATTGGCAGAGTCGATATGGACATGGAGGCCGCAGGAATCGTTCACCTTTGCCCCAGCATGGCGCAGGGTGCGGATCACTTCCTGCAGCCGAGGGATCTCTTCATAGGTCAGTTTGGGCGTGACCATCTCCACCTGATAACTTGAGTTGCTCACGGCAGTGTACTCGCCGCTGCGGTTTTTGCGCTCGGCCTTAATGCTGGCGTCGCTCATGAGGGTCCATTTCTTTCCGTCAGGATCTCTGACCACCCATTTGTCGTAGTTGCCGCCCATATGGGTGGGGGTAGTCTCAAACAGCTGCCCCAGGGCTTTGGCCGCTTCCTCACGGGTGATGCCGGTCATCTCGTCCTCCAGCCCGAAGCATTGGTCCTTAATGCCGATCTCGTTCATGCGCTGCCTCCTGCTTTGAGTTCTGCATCTACCGCCCGGAGGCGTCTGCCGATGGCCTCCACAACGTTCACGGTGACGGAGTTTCCCGCCTGCTTATATGCTTGGGCATCTGAGGTGACAGCAAGGATGCGGTCGATCATGTCCTCCGGGAAGCCCTGCAGCCGGAAACATTCACGGGGCATGAGGCGGCGGATGCGGCCCCGAAGGACTACGCCCTGGTCGCTTCCGGTCACCAGCGTATGTGCTATGTTTTTGCCGACACGCCCTCGGCGGGTGTTCCTCCCGGCATATGCAAGATTGATGGAATCCCCTTCGTAGGCCTCCTTATACCCACGGCTTGTGGCTTCCTTTATGAGCAGGGGAGCTTCCTCTTTCGTTTCAAAAACGCCGGAAAGCTCGCCCTTGCGCTTGGACATCCGGGCTTTGCCGTAGTCGGCTGTGACGCAGCGGGCCTGCTCTGTTACCTGAGGATGGCCTGCGCAAAGGTCCACAAATACGGCATTCTGGGTCTGGTTGCGGTTCAGGCCGCGGAAATCCCCGGCCTGCAGGGTACGGGCCTCGGCCATTTCGCCGGTGACGCCGTCCTTCCTGTTAAAACCCACAAGGTACAGGCCGCAGCCCTTGTCCAGGCCGCCGGTGTTGGCGGTCTGGGTGCAGGCTAAGCCTTGGGAGTCGTAGACGGTGTATCCCTGCTTGTGGCCTGCGACCCGTATAAGAGCTTTTGTGTCTGTTTCTCCGTCAGGTAGTATTTTTCCGGCGCATCTTTTATCAAGATATCCGACAATGAACACCCGCCGCCGGGATTGTGGGGCTCCAAACGCCGCGCTGTTAAGCACAGCCCATTCCACGCCGTACCCCAGTTCGCAAAGCGCACCTGTGATGACGGAGAAGGTTTTCCCTTGATCATGCGATAGGAGGCCGGGTACATTTTCAAGCAGCAGATACTTAGGCTTTTGCTGTCGAAGGATTCGGGCAATTTCAAAGAACAGAGTACCTCTTGTATCGTCAAAGCCTTTTCGTTTGCCAGCGATAGAAAAGCTCTGGCAGGGGAAGCCTGCGCAGAGCAGGTCGAAGCCGGGCATGGATGCTGCGTCGATCTCTCGGGCGTCGGGGTAATACACCTCGCTTTCATGTGGTGAATGCGCTGCTTCATAGCTTTGATTGGCGTAAATATCAAATTCAAAATGCCCGATACAGGTGAATCCGCCCGCCTTGGTGAGCCCGGCCCGGAAGCCGCCTACACCGGCGAACATATCAAAATAGCGGATCATGGCCCATCATCTCCTTCCTCCAGGGTTGCTAAAAAGCCGAGAAAATTCCTGCGAACTTCTTCGGCGTTGCTGTCATTGTCTGTGAGCTCCGGTTCCTGATATGTCTCCGGCTGTACCTGCACATATGGTACTTGCCGAATGCTCTCCCGGATGGTTTTGCGTACTTCCTCTAAAAAAACCTTTCTGTCGGTTCCGTTCGTGATCTTTTCGCAGACGAATGCTGTCCGCTGCCCCTTTGGGATCTTGCTGAGTATCGCTGCTGTCGCCTCATGAAGTTTATTTCCGGGCATCAAGGTCAGGGTGACACGAAGAATGGGTTCATTGGCCATTTCCGCAAACCTCCTTAGCTGCTCCACAAAGGGCTTCATATCCTTTGGCGTTCAAGGATGCATCCGCAAGGAGGATCGGCTGCGACAGGCCGAACCGTGGCGCGACACGGCCTTTCATGAGTTTGGCGCCGCCGCCAAGGAAGACGATGGGCATGGCCGCAGCGTCAAAGCCGCTCTCATTGATGGCAGAGATGAGCCTTACGGCATATGCTTCGCCCTCCCGCTGGATGATGAATTTCGCTTTGCCGTCCAGCGTACAGGGTTTGCCCTGCAGCACGGTCTCGATCTGCGCAGTCGTTACGGACAGCCCAATGGAACGGCGCACTTGCTCCGCGATCTCATCCATGCAGCGGATCATGCCAAGTTCGAGGCTCCGGCAACTGGCTGCATCCGGCATTCCGTGATCCAGACGCATGACATCCACCGTCCAGCCGCCGATATCCGCCGCTATGACGGAGGGCTCCTTTTCAAGAATGCTCATGTTGATGGCCAGCGCCGCATATGCCTGCGGATATAGAGAAACGTTTCTGATCTGGATCTTGTAGGGCCTTCCCTCATACCTGAACTGGACCGGCCGGGGGCCGGACATGAGGTATTCTTTGAATTTACGTTTTTCTCTGCCATAATTGGTCAGCGGAAGCCCTGCCGCAATGCAGACATCCGCACAGCGATCGATCCCCCGGCTATCCAGCTCCTTTGCGATAGCAGCAAGGGTCAAAAGATAGTATCGCTGATTTACGGTCTTGTCCCGGAGAAAGGGCTGCCTGCCTGTTCCGCACACATAATACTTGCCGTTGTATTCCAGCACATCCTTCTTCGTATACGGCTCGTGTTCATATTCCACAACGCCGGAGGCGAAGCAGAAGCTGCGGGTTTTCATACAGGCGTTGCCATGGTCGATGCCGATGATCTCCATATATACAGATTCCTTTCTATCTTTCTCGCTGATTGTTTCCGTGCTTTTTTCTGGGTTCACGCTGGATCTCCGGCAGGCCCGTCAATTCCTGCTCGGTCTCTACACGGAAATCTTTGTCATCCTGCCAGAAATGCACATGCAGTTTCCCGGAGTCAATCTGCCAGGGCCGTTGCTCAAAGCCTTCGCACCAGCCGTCGCTCATTTGTCCAGTCCAATATTCCTTGAGCTGCTCCAATTCCTGTGCATTGAGGGGTTCTTTAAGGGCGCATTTCAGCACGCCCCACAGCTTGTTTTTGTATACCTCCACATCCGGGAATGCGGACAGCACCTTCCGCTCCAGAGAGGAAGGCTTGTCACCGAAACCGTTGTAATGCTGCATGAGCCCCCGGCTGGCTTCCTCCGAAAACTGCTCCTTAGAAATAGCGTCACGGATCACATCCTCGTACCATACGAGGTCAGCGACGTCCAAGAGCCAGCCGTCAAACTCGTCAAAGGATCCATCGATCTCGTCCCCGTAATCATCCTGCAAGAGATTGGCTGTAAGGGTACTGTAAAGGCGAAGTTCAAAGGCTCCTTCACGCATTGTTCTTTCTCTCTTTCTTCAAATTCTCAATGGCAGCGGAAAGCTCGCGCTGTATGGCCGCCATGGAATCCAACTGCCAGTTCAGCACGGCGATGGATTCCTCCAAACCCGCCACATCCCTGCGCAGCCCGTGGTTGATGGCGGCCAACTCGTCTGCATTTCGGCAGGCTGCAACCACGATGTATTCCGCCACGCCGTTTACGGAACTACGCCCGGAGATGCTGAACACCATCCTTCGGCCATCCTGATCCCGGACGCTTGCCATGAGCTGCTGACACTTTTTCAGCCAAAAAGCGCGAACCGCCTGATCCGACAGGTCTGCGCCCGTATCCTTTGCCACGATCTCCAGCATTTGCTCCGTGGGGATGCGTAGCTTATTCTTCAGGATCCTGAGAATCTTGATCTTCGTCGCCTTGGGTATCTTCATGGTCTTCTTCGCGCCTCCAATGCTTTGCTTTGATGGTGTTTTTGAGTACATCCGCAATTACTGCGTACCGTTCAGAAAGCCGTTCTGCCTCGCGGATGATCTCATCCAGCTGTTCGTAGGTGATGCCGCACTGCTCCACCCAGATGCTGATGTTCTCCAGCGTGGGCTCGATGCGCAGGGATGCTTCAAAAGCAGAGGCAAAGCCCTTTGCAATGCGGGTCTCCTCGCTGATCTTGCGGCACTTTGCCTCGTTTTTACGGGCGATCTCCCGCTCCACGGCTTCCAAAGCTGCCTGCTCCTGCTCGTCCTCCGGCAAGTCCTGTTCCTGCAGTTCTTTCGTAATGTTGTAGCCTTGGGAAATGGTGAGCTCGCCGCTGTCTACGGCGTCCTTTATGGGCTGTGGCGCTTCATCTTCAATCTTCATCGCCTTACCCATTGTGCGCTCACCAATGCCCACGGATTTTGCAAGTTCTTTGCGGGTGTCTATGCTGGAGATCGGGTTCGGCACCGTTGCCGAACCCGATTTTGCAGTTCCGCTTTTTTGATCTCCGCCGCCGGCAACCATATTCGCTTTCGCCCTTGCTTCCACCTCCGGTCGCAGCTTCATGGCTATTTTGCACAACTCATTGATAGTGAGGTTGCGCCTGCTTTTCTGTGCATCCAGCGCCCACTCCTTGGCTTCGAGGTCATCTTCAAACGAAAACACGGCCATCCGGTAGGAGATGCCGTGCTTCTCACAGATGCTGACCCGGTTATGCCCATCCACGATGACCAGATCCTCGTTGACGATGATGGGCGCATAACAGCCGTTTTTCAGGATGTCCGCTTCCAAAAGAGAGAGCTGCTCATCCGACAGGGGCGGGAGCAGCTCAGCGAAGGCGGGCAGCGTTGCGGGGGTACGTTCCGTGCTCATGTATTCGGTTCCGGTATTTTTCATGTGCATTTTCTCCTAATACTTTTGTTTACTCAGCGGTAGCTTCGGCCTGCTCTGCGGGCGTATCTTCTGGCTTGGGGGAGAGGAAGGTGACGTCGCTGGCTTTAATGAGGAAGCCGGTCTGGCGCATGACACCCTGCTCGTCAGGTGTGGAGATGGTCTCAAAATCGCCGGCAGCGGCGATTTTATCGCCCTTCTTCAGGTGCGCCGCACACAGTTCGGCCAGCGCGCCGCGTACCTTGATGGATACAAAATCGGTCAGCTTATTGCCGCTGCGGTCGCGGTAGCGCCGGTCGGAAGCGATGCGGATGATGGCATAGGGAATGTCCTCACCGGGTTTGGTGCGCAGAGAAAAGTCGGCAGTGATGTTGCCAATGGCAGTGATTTTCAACATGGGTATGGATCTCCTTTTTTGATGTGTTTTTTGGGATGGGATGATCAACTACCTGAACTTGTTTGATCTGCCTGATATGAATTGTCCTGACATGTAGGGATAAAGGTTTATGCTTTCTTCAGCGGGCATCCCCCCTTTCCATTGTTTTCTGTTTTTTCAGGCACAGATACTCGTTCCAGTCCTTCCCCTTGGGCGGGGTGAAGTCACGGACGGCATATCCGAGCCCGGTATACTTTTCCCTCATGCGCTCTGCAGCCTGACGGCCCCATTGGTCGTTGTCCAGCAGAAGTGTAATGTTTCTGATATGCGGATTGGCTTTCAAATACGTTTCAAGGGCTCCGTCATATAAGCCGCAGAGCGCAACGGCGTTTCCTCTGATCTGCCTGCGCATTGTCATGTCGCTCATGAGGTCGATGGGGCTTTCATATACGCGGACATGGGTATCGTCCTGAAAGCATGGCAAGTGGAATCCGATGTCCTTATTGCTGCCCGCAACATCTCCCTTGAACTCAGGGCCGTCCTTGTCGTGTGTGCCGCGCTTGTAAGCGAATGCTGCTTCTCCGGCGGCGTCCCGTCCAACGAACACGCAGTTGTGGTATTGCTTGTCCTCATATAGGAGTCCTGCGTCGATAATCCCCTTGATCACCTGATATGCAATACCGCGCTTGCGGAGGTAGGCAAACACACGGCGATTGTCTGCGTTGGGCTCCGGGAGAACGAAAGGAACAGGTTCTCTTGCTGGTTTTGAAGGCAACTTCTGCGAGGAAGGCGCATCCCGCATATGCCCGTGATAATTGAGCAGGAACTCCACGGCCTCGGGAAAAGTCATCTTTCCGAAGTCCTGCACAAAGGAGATGGCGTCGCCCCATTTGCGCTCGTAGTTGTCGAAATACCGGCTGCGGTCTTTGATAACGATGTGCCGGGCATCCTTGAGAAAATGCCATTTACCTTTCTGTTGGACGTCATATCCGAAGGCTTCGGCAATTTGAGGAAGGTCGGCGCTTCGGGCAATGGCCATCTCCTGATCGGTGAAGCGGTTATCGGGCATGGTCATGCCCTCGCTTTTTCTCCTTTTCGGGTGCGATCTTACGGAAGGAATCTGCGCCGGGGATGAGAGCCAGGGAGCCGCCCTGCCGCCACTTCATGTGGATGCTGCCGGCATCGTCCACGGCGATGACTTCTCCGATGGCTCCGGCGTGGATGCGTTCTCCCGGCATGTCTGCGGTGAGCTGGAGGACGGTGCCGGGGGGATACCGTTCTCGCAGCCTCTCTACCTGTTCGCGGGTTGGAAAGTTCATGGTGATACCTCCTTTGTTTCTTGAAACGAAAAAGGGCCGGTGCAGATCGTGATTTGATCTGTTCCGGTCCTTGGTGGTGGTTGGGATTGTGCTGTTGTTTGGTTCTGGAGCATGCCTTCAGTGCGATACTGTATCTTGAAAATGCTCTGCAGGCGGTTCGTTTCCGGGTGAACGATTCCATATCTACGGCAATGCGTTCGCGCCGCGAACGGGCTCGGAGAACGAAAAAACCCAGACGTCGTCTGGGTTTTTTGATCCTATATCTAAATTGGGTCAACATATTGGAGGCGCCACCCGGAATCGAACCGGGGATGAAGGTTTTGCAGACCTCTGCCTTACCGCTTGGCTATGGCGCCATATTGGAGCGGGAGACGGGGCTCGAACCCGCCACCTCCGCCTTGGCAAGGCGGCGCTCTACCAAATGAGCTATTCCCGCAGGATTGGTGCCTCAGAGTGGACTTGAACCACCGACACAGGGATTTTCAGTCCCTTGCTCTACCAACTGAGCTACCGAGGCGAAATGGCGACCCGAAGGGGGCTCGAACCCCTGACCTCCAGCGTGACAGGCTGGCATTCTAACCAACTGAACTACCGGGCCGTTTGGTGGGAGCAACAGGGCTCGAACCTGTGACCCCTTGCTTGTAAGGCAAGTGCTC
>ENA-UONV01001543-UONV01001543.1-human-gut-metagenome-genome-assembly--contig:-CS4-NODE-1543-length-19810-cov-3.910858_pt1 | contig 19810 bp, 19 predicted proteins | sample MGYA00242461_ERZ724008 | MGnify/ENA metagenome assembly ERZ724008 | reverse complement strand
ACGAAAGTGCTATTTCGGTTATTGATACATAAGAAAGACTTAACTGCTCTGCGGCGCACTCAATACGGTAATAATTAAGATAATCTATGGGAGTTTTGCCTGTTGCCTGCCTGAACGCACGGCAAAAATATTGCTTGTTAAGCTGTGCCTCCTCCGCCAAATCATCAAGTGTAAGCGGTTTTGAATAATCGTTTCTGATTTTTGTAAGTACCTTTTTTATCTGCTTGTTTTTGCGATAAACGGCATTTTGCGATGACGGCGCAATTTGTGACTTTTGTTCTAATATATACCCTATAAGCTGCCACAAAAGACCCGTTGTGGCAAACGTATAGGCAACGCTTTCCTTTTCCATATTTTCAAAAAGGGAGTCAACCATTTTGCCTGCCGTGCTTTTAGGCTCAAATATCATTTCGCTTATAACTCCGCTGTCAATTGCATTGTTATATTTTTCAATGCACTGCGGCGATTGAGCAAGAAAGCTTTCCATATCAAACACAACACATTCATAAATACAATTTTCAGGCGTACCGCCGTGAATAAATTCACTTGGAATAAATGCACTTTGCCCTCCCTCAAGCGTATAGTTTACGCCGTTGACAGATAAACGAAATTTGCCTGCAAGCACCAATATAAGTTCGCATTCCATATGCCAATGAAACGGCATTTCATACTGCGGATGATTAACATCAACATAATAAAGCTGAATCGGAAAGCCGAATGTACCTCTGCTTTTATTTTCTTGATATCCTGTATATCGCATAGTTTTTCCTCAGATGTTATAGTTTTATCAAAAAGTCAATATTGTCCTACTTTTTCACATTATACACCTTGCCCGCACAAAAAATCAACAGTATAATTGAAATTAGAGAAATATTAATTTTTTACTATGAAAGGAATTAATTATGGATATTGAAGTAATTAAAAACCAAATTTGCGATGTGTGCCATAAAATGTGGCAGCTCGGCTGGGTTGCGGCTAATGACGGCAACGTAAGTGCAAAGCTTGACGACGGCACAATCCTCGCAACACCTACGGGTATGAGTAAGTCGTTTATAACACCTGACAAGCTCATCAGAATTGACTCTAAGGGCAATGTTCTTGAAGCAGCCGAGGGGCTTCGTCCGTCAAGCGAAATCAAAATGCACCTAAGATGCTACGATAAGAGGGATGACGTTATGAGCGTTATCCATGCTCATCCACCCGGAGCAACAGGCTTTGCCGTGGCTCACAAAGCAATGGATATGTATAATATGATTGAGGACGTTGCTGCAATCGGCGCTGTTCCGCTTACTCCGTACGGCACTCCGTCCACAACCGAAGTGCCAGATGCCATTGAGCCTTACCTTGAAGAACACGATGTAATGCTTCTTGAAAATCACGGTGCGCTCGCAGTCGGCAGTGACGTTATTACGGCATTTTACCGTATGGAAAGCCTTGAACTTTGGGCTAAAATAACTATTAACGCAGTTATCCTCGGCGGAAGCCACGATATTGACGAGAAAAATATTCAAAAGCTTATTGACCTTAGAAGTTATTACAGAATTACAGGACGTCATCCGGGATATAAAATGTATAACCCTGATGATGATATGCTTCACAAAAAGGAGGACTGATTATGCTTAAAGGTATTAATCCTATCGTTTCCCCCGAACTTCTTAAGGCCCTTTGCGAAATGGGTCACGGCGACGAGCTTGTTATTGCAGACGGCAATTTTCCTTGCGAAAGTATTGGCAAAAATGCAATAGTTATCCGTGCAGACGGCCATTCAACAACAGATATTCTTGACGCTGTCTCTCATTCCTCTTGATACATACACCGAAAAACCCGTGGCGCTTATGGAAGTTGTAAAAGGTGACAACACCCCTACCCCTGCAATTTGGGCTGAATATGACAAGCTTTTAAACAAATATGAGCCTGAGCATCACGATATTGAAATGACGGAGCGCTTTGCATTTTACGAAAGAGCAAAGAAAGCTTATCTCATTATTGCAACAGGCGAAACGGCAATTTATGCTAACGTTTTGCTGAAAAAAGGAGTAGTCAAGGTATGAGCCGAGTATTAGCATTCGACTTTGGTGCGTCAACAGGCAGAGCAATTCTTGCTGAATATAAAAACGGTAAATTAAGCTACAACGAGGTTCACCGATTTGACAATAATCTTGTTAAAAAAGACGGACTTTTGTGTTGGTATTTTGACTATCTGTTAAACGAAGTTAAAAAAGCAATTGATATGTGCGAAAATGTTGACTCCCTTGCATTTGACACGTGGGGCGTTGACTACGGTATGCTTGATAAAGACGGAAAGCTTATATCTCTGCCCGTTTGCTACCGTGACGACAGAACTAAAAACGAGGTTTCTAAAGTATTTGAAAAAATGACTGATAAAAAGCTCTATTCGCTAACAGGCAATCAAATTATGGCTATCAACACTCTTTTTCAACTTTGCAGTGAGAAGATTAACAATGCTGACACTTTTATCTTTATGACGGACCTTTTTGCTTACTTTCTTTGCGGTGCAAAAACGGCGGAGCATACAATTGCTTCCACCTCTCAAATGCTCGACCTTAAAAACGTAAAATGGCAAGAAGAGGTATTCAATTTAACAGGAAAGAACGAAAGCATTCTGCCGCCTATAGTTAAAAGCGCAACGCAGGCGGGAGAATACAAGGGCATTAAGGTTATAAAGGTTGCCGGCCACGATACGCAGTGTGCAGTATGTGCAATGCCTGCAAATCCCGATAAAACACCTGCCTTTCTTTCCTGCGGAACGTGGTCGCTTATCGGTTGCGAAAATGACGAGCCGATACTGAATGAAAAAAGTATGAACGACGAGCTTTCTAACGAGCTTGGCGCAAACGGCAAAATAAATTATCTTAAAAACATAAGCGGCTTATGGCTTATTCAGGAAATCAGGCGTAATTTCAAAAGCGAGGGCAAGGAATATTCATACAACGATATGGAGCAACTTGCAAGAGGAGCAAAGGCTTTTGAATTTTTCATTGACCCTGACGACGCAAGTTTTGCCGCACCGGGCAATATGCCTGAAAAAATTTGCGCTTTTTGCGAAAAAACAGGTCAAGGCAAGCCCGAAAGCGACGGCGCAATGATTAGATGTATTTACGAAAGTCTTGCTATGAAATATCGCTTTGCAATTGAGCAGATTGAAGAAAATACGGGAAAGAAATTTGACGTACTTCATCTCCTCGGCGGCGGAACCAAGGACGGCTTTTTATGCCAAATGACAGCCGACAGTCTTAATATGGACGTTATTGCAGGCCCTACCGAAGCAACGGCACTCGGCAATATCGTTTTGCAGCTTATTGCACTCGGTGATATCAAGAATGTTGACGAGGGCAGAGAAATAATCAAATCAAGCGAAAAGCTTACAACATACAAAAGTGAAAATGCAGGCGCTTTTGCAAGCAACTACAACAGATTTGTGAAAATTTTGAATAAATAATTTTAAAGGAGTAAGATTTATGAAATATCCAAAAATCGGTATTCGCCCTGTAATTGACGGCAGATGGGGCGGAGTTCGTGAAAGCCTTGAGGACCAAACCATGGGTATGGCAAAGGCTGCGGCAAAGCTTATCAGCGAAAATGTTTGCTACCCTGACGGCACACCTGTTCAGTGCGTAGTAAGCAATACCACAATAGGCGGCGGCGCAGAAGCGGCTAAATGTGAGGAGCAGTTCTCAACTGAAAATGTTGTTGCTACTCTCTCTGTTACACCTTGCTGGTGCTACGGCATGGAAACCTACGATATGAACCCGAAAACCATTAAAGCAGTTTGGGGACTTAATGCAACGGAGCGTCCGGGTGCTGTTTATCTTGCGGCAGTTATGGCGGCTTATGCTCAAAAGGGTATGCCCGCTTTCTCAATTTACGGCCATGACGTTCAGGAAAAGGACGACAGCAAAATTCCGGCAGACGTTTCTGAAAAAATCCTTCGCTTTGCAAAATGTGCTGTTTCTGTCGGCTGGATGAAGGACAAATCATACGTTAATATCGGCGGCGTAACAATGGGTATTGCCGGCGCATACTGCAACGCTTCATTTTTCCAAAAATATCTCGGTATTCGCCCTGAATGGGTTGATATGACAGAGATTTGCAGAAGAATCGCACTCGGCATTTACGACCATGACGAATATGACAAGGCTTACGCTTGGATTAAAGAAAACTGCAAGGAAGGCTTTGACGTAAACGCAGGCAAGGATTTACCTGAGGTTATCACTAAATCTAAGGTAGTTGACCCTGACAAGGATTGGGAATTTATCACTAAGATGACGCTTATCGTTCGTGACATTCTTTTCGGCAACAAGAAGCTTGACGAAATGGGTTGGCACGAGGAGGCACTCGGCAAAAATGCAGTTGCCGCAGGCTTCCAGGGACAGAGAAACTGGACAGACTGGCTTCCTAACGCAGACTTTACAGAGTCGATTATGGCTTCGTCATTTGACTGGAACGGCAAGAAGATGCCTACTCCTTTCGCTACCGAAAACGATACATTAAACGGCGTTTCAATGATGCTCGGCTTGCTTGTTTCCGACACTGCGCCTTGCTTCCACGACGTTCGTACATATTGGAGTCCTGACGCTTGCGAAAGAGTAACAGGCAAAAGACCTGAAGGTGTTGCAAAAGACGGCTTTATCCACCTTATTAACTCAGGCGCAACCGCACTTGACGGCTCAGGCGCATCAAAGAATGCCGACGGCAACGGCTGTATGAAGCCTTTCTGGGAAATGACAAACGACGATATCAAAGCTTGCCTTAATGCTACCGATTGGTGCAGAGCAAACTATGAATATTTCCGTGGCGGCGGATTTTCTTCACACTTCCGTTGTAAGGCTGAAATGCCTGTAACTATGCTCAGAGTTAATATTGTTGAGGGAATCGGCCCTGTTCTTCAAATTGCAGAGGGCTACACCGTTGATTTGCCAGACGATATCCACGAAACACTTGACAAGCGTACTGACCCGTCATGGCCTACAACTTGGTTTGCACCTACTCTTACGGGCAAGGGCGCATTCAAGGATGTTTACAGCGTAATGGCTAATTGGGGCGCTAACCACGGCGTAACAGTTTACGGTCACGTTGGCGGCGAGCTTATCACTCTTGCTTCAATGCTTCGTATTCCTGTAAATATGCATAATGTTGACGAAAGCGAAATTTTCCGTCCTCATTGCTGGGCAGCATTCGGCACAGACGATACACAAGCCGCAGATTATTCGGCTTGCAAGACCTACGGCCCGCTTTATAAATAAGATATAATAAAAAAGGAAGTTGATTTTGCTCAACTTCCTTTTGTTTTTCGCACATTTATTTACACATTCGTTGTGAATTTATAGCCCTGCTTTTGGGCTTCGTCAATCACGTTGCCGAGAATTGACGCATTTGTTTTGCTGACTGCGTGGAGAAGCATTATTTCGCCCGGATGAAGATATTTTGTAATCTCATTCAAAGCGGTTTTTTCGTCAGACTGATTTTGGGTATCCCAATCGGCATAAGCAAAGCTCCAAAATACGCTTTTATAACCTAAATCCTTGGCAAGCGCAAGTGTGCTTTGGCTAAATTCGCCCTTTGGAAAACGAAAAAGCGTCATTTCATAATTGAAATTCTTTTTAATAAAATTGTGAAGAAACGTGATTTCCTCTTTAGCCGTGGCTGTGTCAACCTCGTCCATTGTGTAGTGGCGATAGGTGTGGTTGCCGACGATGTGCCCCTCGTCAATCATTCGCTTAATAAGCTTTGGATTATCCTTTGCAAAATCATACGTCACAAAGAAAATCGCCTTAACGTTTTTCTCCTTAAGCGTATCCAAAATTGCAGGAGTGAAGCCGTTTTCATACCCCTCGTCAAAGGTTAGGCAAATTGATTTTTTATCATCAAGAATAAAGCGTGCGCCGAGATTTTTGTATTGAGAGTTGAGCATTACGGGGTCTGTCGGCTGCTGATGATTTTCCGCCCTGCCGGGACCCCATACAACCTTTTCCGTACTCAAGCCGTCAACGTCCATATTATTTGCCTGAACAGATGTGTCGGCAACATTTGTAGTGTCGTTATCTGTTGTTTCGGCTTTTGCGGTTGTTACGGTTGAGGTCGACGTTTTTGTTTGAGTTGTTGTTTCGTTATTATTTGATGATTTTGTGCAACCCCAAATTACCAAAAGTGCACAAATCACAAGACTTAATGTTAATATGATTTTTTTCATAAAAAAACCTCCCGCCATTATTTTTAGCCGGGAGGTTATTATTATGTTTGGTATTACTCGGTAATTTTCCAACCGGCAGAAATGATTCCTTCGTCCTTGCCGATATGAACAATTATGCTTTCAACAACATCATTATTTTTCTTTGCCGTTGTTATATAAGCCTTAATCTTGACGTCGCCGTTTATCTCATCATTGCTTTCAAGATTATGTAAAAGAACGTCATTTTTTTCTCTTATAGTTTTAATCAAATGAGAACGGATATCAATTTCTGAGCTTTCCTTGCATAAAATCGAAATTTTATACATAGTTTCTTCTCTGTCTCGCCTGTCCTTATTGTAGTGGCTCTTTTTGTTGATATAATCTGAAAACGGGTGCAAAACAAGATGAACAATAACTATTGCTGCGGCAACAATCACTGCATAATAAATATTATCAAGCGTACACAAAATGCCGATAGCCGCAGTTGTCCAAATAGTTGCAGCAGTTGAAAGACCGCTGACTTTTGTGCCGTCACGAATAATAAGACCTGCGCCAAGGAAGCCGATACCGCTTACAACCTGAGCCGCAACACGGGTAACATCAATATTATTTCCAAGCTCAATACATGAAAACGCAGTATAAGCATAAGCACCTACGCACACAATAACATTAGTCAGTATTCCTGCCTGATGCTTTGTCCATTGGCGCTCAAAGCCGACAACAAAACCTAAAACTATGGCAAGCGCAAGCCTGATTGTAAAGCCCGAAAATGCAGTTATATCAAGTATTGCCTCCAAATTATTCAACTCCCTCAACAGATTTCATTTTCAAGTAAGCGTTAATGAAACCGTCGAGGTCGCCGTCCATAACAGCGGTAATATTGCCCATTTCAAAATTCGTTCTGTGGTCCTTAACCATTGTATACGGCATAAAAACGTAGGAACGGATTTGACTTCCCCAAGCGATTTCCTTTTGGTCGCCCTTAATATCTTCAATTCTTTCAAGGTTTTCTCTTTCCTTGATTTCAACAAGCTTTGATTTAAGCATACGCATCGCAACTTCACGGTTTTGGTGCTGGCTTCGTTCAATTTGGCACGATACAACAATGCCCGTAGGTATATGAGTAAGGCGAACGGCAGAAGAAGTTTTATTAACCTTCTGGCCGCCTGCACCCGACGCCCTGTAAACGTCCATTTTGATATCTTCATCACGGATTTCAACGTCAACGTCATCATCAATTTCCGGCATAACCTCAACAGAAGCAAATGAGGTGTGACGCCTGCCTGATGAGTCAAAAGGTGATACTCTTACAAGACGGTGAATACCCATTTCGCCTTTAAGATAGCCGTAAGCATTTTCACCCTCAACAAGAATAGTTGCGCTCTTAATACCTGCAACATCACCGTCGAGATAATCGAGAGTTGAAACCTTGTAGCCGTGGCGTTCTCCCCAACGATTATACATTCTGAAAAGCATTTCTGCCCAGTCCTGAGCCTCTGTTCCGCCTGCACCGGCATGGAAAGTAAGAAGTGCGTTTTTGCTATCAAACTCTCCGCTCAAAAGAGTTGAAAGAGTAAGCGATTCAAGTTTTTTCTCAATTTCCTCAACAGAAGAAGTACAATCCTCAAGTAAATCTGCATCTTCCTCCTCGTTTGCAAGTTCAATCATAACAAGCGCATCGTCAAACTCATTTTTAACATTTTCATAAGACTGAACCTTAGCCTTAAGCGAGCCGATTTTCTGCATAACCTTTTGGCTGTTTTCCATATCGTCCCAAAAATCAGGCTTGGCGCTTTCCTTTTCAAGCTCGGCAATATCACCCTTCAAGGTGTCAATCGCAAGTGCTTCCTTTAAATTTTTTACTGTTTTTTCAGACTCCAAAAGTCTTAATCTTAATTCCTCGTATTCTATCATTACAATTTCTCCGAATAAGCAATCTCTATATATTATCAATATATTATATACAATTATTTTAATTTTTGTCAAGTTTAAAATAGATTTACAATATTTTAATTATAATGTTGATTTATTATGGTAATTTAGATATAATAAATTAAATAGGTATCCACATTGAAAGGAAAAAATTATGCCTTCATATAAAAACGAAAAATGCCCCGTTTGCAATCAAGAGTTTAAAGACGGCGACGATATTGTAACCTGCCCTGTCTGCGGAACACCGCACCACAGAGAGTGCTACAAAAAAATCGGTCACTGCTTTAATGAAGATAAGCACGCCGAGGGCTACGAATTTAAGAAAACAAATGAAACAAAAATTGAAGAAAAGGCTCATAATGTTAATCAGGGCACGGCTGTAGGTTCATATTTTTCGCCCGACAAAAGCGCTCAAGGCGAAGAAAAGAGCAATCAAAGCGAGCCTCAAAATTCAAAAAGCAACACCAAAAAGTGTGTAAGCTGCGGCGAAGAGATTAACAAGAATGCTCCGTTTTGCAACAAGTGCGGTGCAAGACAGCCGATGAATGATTTGTCAAATTCTCAGCCGTTCATTCCTAATTTAAACACAGGATACGAGAACAGCGATTTAACAATTGACGGTGAAAGCGCAGAGGATGTCGCAGGCGTTGTTAAAACAAATATTCCTAAATTTATGGATAATTTCAAATCCGGCAAGAAGTTTTCGTGGAATTGGGCAGGTTTTATATTCGGCCCCTATTATCTTTTCTTTAGAAAAATGTATAAAGAGGGTTCCATATTCCTTGCTCTTCAGCTTACAGTAAGCCTTGTTGCCCAAGGTATTTACGCTAAGCCTTATGCAAAATTAATGCAATTTATAACCGACAATGCCGTTGCCATTTCGTCAGGCAAATTAAGCTCTGACCTTGTCAGCAAATTCAGCACGCTTTATGAAAAAATTTTGCCGATGATGCTTATTATGGCAGTTGCAAATTTAGTATTTCACGTTATCATTGCGCTTTGCAGTAATAACTTTTATAAAGCAAAGGTCATTAAAACGGTTAAAGACGTTAATCAAAAAATTGACGAAGGCGGTATGCTTGAACAAATGATACCTTTTGGAAACAGCACGCCTATGTCGCAGGACGATTTAAAGAAATTATATTTAAACAAAATGGGCGGAACAAGCTTATTCTCTCCTGTTTTGGCATTTTGCGTACTTGACCTTATCACGTCTATTATATCAAAACTCTAAATCAAGGGAGAATCATAATGAAAGTCAGAAAAGCAATAATACCTGCTGCCGGATTGGGAACAAGAGTATTGCCTGCATCAAAAGCAATACCGAAGGAAATGCTTAACATTGTTGACAAGCCTGCTATTCAGTACATAGTTGAGGAGGCTTTTAATTCAGGCATTGAAGAAGTGCTCATTATTACCAACAGAGGTAAGGGCGCTATAACGAAGGCAAAAAGGATATTTACAACGACGTTCTTGCCTGCTCAAAATTCGGCAATATCTTTTTCATCAGGCAAAAGGAGACAAAGGGATTGGGACATGCCGTGCTTTGTGCAAAATCCTTTGTCGGCAACGAGCCGTTTGCGGTCCTTTACGGCGACGACGTTATTATTTCCGACAATCCTGTTACAAAACAGCTTTGTGACGCTTATGAAAAATACGGCAAGGGCTGTGTCGGCGTTAAAGAAGTACCAAAAAAAGATGTGCCTAAGTATTGCTCGTTGGCTGTTGAAAAAATCGAGGGCAACTGCTTTAACTGCACGGATATGATTGAAAAGCCTAAGCCTGAGCAAATTATGTCTAACTATTCTATTTTAGGCAGAGTTGTTTTGCCGCCGGAGATTTTTGACATTCTTGAAAATACTCCGCTCGGTGCCGGAAACGAACTTCAGCTTACCGACGCTATGAAAACACTTGCTCAAAATCAAGGCGTTATTGCTGTTGATTATGAGGGCAAGAGATACGATATGGGCAATAAATTCGGTATTCTTCAGGCAAATATTGAAGTCGGACTTAAGCACCCTGACACGAGAGATGAGCTTAAAGCATATCTTAAAGAGCTTGCAAAAAATTTTTAAATTTTATTAATTGACAAAATATTGTAATATTTTATACATCATTTTGGTATATTATTTAGGCTGACGATTAAAAGATAGTCAGCCTTTTTATAAATAAATGAAAGAAGAAAATTATATGGCGCAATATTACTATAATCCTAATTTTAACGAACAGCAAAGTGAATATATGAGACGTCAAATTCAGCGGGATAACATTGCAAGAAAGCAGAAAAAAGAGCTTAAAAAAATAAGCTCTTGGCTCGGCGGCGCAATAATTTTATACTTGGTATTGCAGGTAGTTGTATCTTTGGCAATGAGCAAAATAACAATAAACTCAGGGCAGACACTTTATGACATTTACAAATCGAGCGCCTCATTCAGCTATGCCGTGAACATTCTTTTCATTTCCATTTTGTCTGTTGCGGCGCCGTTTGGCTTAGTTGCGCTTATTAACAAGAAAAAATACAAAACTCCTATTGTTCCCACAAAACCGCTCAAATTCGGTAACGCTGTAATTTGGATTTGCTTTGGTATGGGTATTTGCGTTATTGCAAATGCGGCAACAAGCTATCTTGTTGCTTTCCTTAAAACAGTCGGCATAACTCTTACTCAAGGTGACGTTTCAAATCCAAATTCGGTTTTTGAATGTGTGCTTAACATTATCGGCATAGCCATTGTTCCGGCAATTTGCGAAGAATTTGCAATGAGATGCTGCTCGCTCGGTCTTTTGAAAAATTACGGCAAAGCGTTTGGCGTTGTTGCGGTAAGCATTGTTTTCGGTTTGCTTCACGGTAATGTTATTCAGTTTGTTTTCGCTTTTCTTGTAGGCTTAGTGCTTGCTTATGTCACGATTAAAACAGACAGCATCATTCCTGCAATGTGTATTCATGCGCTTAATAACGGAATGTCGGCAGTCAGCGATACGGTCAATTTTGTTGCCGGCAAGGAAATAAATATCACCGCTGCACTCTTCGGCTTTTGGCTTCTCTTAGGTGTTATTGCAACTGTTTATTTAGGAATTAAGCATAAGCTTACCCTTCCTAAGGAAAACAGCGATTGCGTGCTTACAACGGGTGAAAAAATTTCGTCCTTCCTCTTCCCCGGTATGATTATTCCTTTTCTTCTTTTAATCGTGATGACTGCGCAAACAGTTAAGATAGGATAAAATATGACAGATGAAGAAATAATGAAAAAAGCTATTGAGCTTGCAAAAATAAGCGGCGATGAGGGTGAAGTTCCCGTCGGTGCGGTTGTTACCAAAAACGGTGAAATTGTTGCAACAGGCAGAAACAGGCGTGAAATTGGCAAAAATGCGCTTTACCACGCAGAGCTTGAAGCGATAGACAATGCCTGCAAGGCACTCGGCGGATGGCGGCTTTGGCAATGCGAGCTTTATGTTACTCTTGAACCGTGCCCTATGTGTGCAGGTGCAATAATCAACTCACGAATAAAACGTGTTGTTTTCGGCGCAAGCGACAGCAAAGCAGGCTCGTTCGGCTCTGTTGTTGATTTTAATAATTTGCCGTATAACCACAAGCCCGAAATAGTCAGCGGCGTGCTGAAAGATGAATGTTCATCGCTTTTAAGCGATTTCTTTGCAAGGCTTCGTGAAGAAAGAGCTAAAAACAAAAATATTGACAATATTAATAAATAGTTATATAATTTACTTAACTTAATAAGTCAGGGGTGCTTTGATTTTCAAGGCTGAGATTATACCCTTCTAACCTGTTCGATAATGCGAGCGTAGGAAGACGGAAGATTATATACATATTAGCACCTTTGCGTTTTGCATAGGTGCTTTTTCTTTTGACTTATCAAGAATATTACGAAAGGAAGTATTTTATTATGAAAGCAAGTGTTGCAATTCAGGTTTTGCCTGATGTACAAAACGAGGACGAGCTTATCCGTATTGTTGACGAGGTTATCGCATACATTAAGTCAACAGGACTTAACTATTATGTAGGCCCGTTTGAAACCACTATCGAGGGTGAAAGCTACGATGAACTTATGGAAATTGTTACAAACTGCCAAAAGGTTGCAATCAAAGCAGGCTGCCCAAGTGTAAGCGCATATATCAAGGTTGTTTATAACCCTGAGGGTGAGGTATTGACCATTGACAAAAAAGTTACAAAGCATCACCAATAAGACAGCACCGCTCGGTGCGATAATTGTCATATTATTGCTGTGGTTTTTAGCTTGCGATATGGAGTTCGTGCCTGCATATATGCTGCCGTCGCCGATAGACGTTGTAAAAGCGTTTGCCGATAATTTTTCTATTATGATGAAGCAGGCGGCTATCACATTGCAGGAAACACTTTACGGTCTTCTTATCGGCATTGCCATTGCGTTTGTTATTGCAAGCTTGATGGACAGGTTTACCATAATCAACAAGGCGCTTTACCCTGTTCTTGTTGTTACCCAAACAATTCCCACTATCGCCATTGCTCCGCTTTTGGTGCTGTGGATGGGCTTTGGTATGGCACCTAAAATCACGCTTGTTGTTATCACGACATTTTTCCCTATTGCGATAGGGCTTTTAAACGGATTTCAAAGTGTTGATGAGGATGCAATAAATCTTATGCGCTCAATGGGAGCAAGAAGGCTTCAAATTTTCAGAATAATCAAGCTCCCCAATGCTACGGCTTCGTTTTTTTCGGGACTTCGCATTTCAGCCGCTTATGCGGTTGTCGGCGCCGTTGTTTCGGAATGGCTCGGCGGATTTGAGGGCCTCGGCGTTTATATGACAAGAGTTAAAAAGGCTTATGCCTTTGACAAAATGTTTGCCGTTATCGTGTTTATTTCGGCAATCAGCCTTGTACTTATGGGCATAGTTGTTTTGCTTGAAAAAATTTCAATGCCTTGGGTACATAAAAAAGAAATTTCAGGAGATAAGAAATGAGTAAAACAAAAAAAATACTTGCAATATTGCTTGCAATTTCACTTATTTTTGCTTTTGCAGCTTGCACAAAATCAAATACAGATACACAATCTGACGACACAGCAAAAAAGGAGTTAAAAAACGTTACTCTTTGCCTTGACTGGACACCTAACACAAACCATACAGGCTTTTATGTTGCTTTACAGCAGGGATATTACAAAGACGCAGGTCTTAATGTAAAGATTGTTCAACCGCCTGAAAACGGTGCTACTGAGGCTTGCTCGGCAGGTCAGGCACAGTTTGCAATTGACGCTCAGGATACTATCGCTTCAGCCTTCACATCTGACACTCCTATGCAGGTTACGGCTGTTGCCGCTCTTATTCAGCACAATACATCGTGCATTATGTCTAAAAAAGGCGAGGGTATGGACACTCCTAAGGGTCTTGTAGGCAAAACATATCTCACTTGGGACTCACCTATTGAGCTTGCAATGATGGAAAACGTTGTAAAAGCAGACGGCGGTGATTGGAGCAAGGTTAAGAGAATTCCAAACACAGTAACAGACGAGGCACAGGATGTAAAGCAAAATCCGAATCACGCAATTTGGGTATTTGACGGCTGGGGCGGAGTTAACGCTCAGGTAAACCATGTTGAGGTTGACAAATTCTTCTTTAAGGATTTGAACCCTACATTTGATTACTACACACCTATCCTTATTGCAAACAATGACCTTATTAAAAATGACCCCGATACCGTTAAGGCGTTCCTTTCGGCAACCAAAAAGGGTTATGAATACGCTATTAAAAATCCGGAAAAAGCTGCTCAAATGCTTATTGACGGCGACGATACAGGATCACTCAAGGGTAGTGAAGAACTTGTAAAGGCGAGCCAAAAGTATATGGCAGACCAATATATTGCCGACGCTCCTAAATGGGGATATATCGACCCTGCAAGATGGAATGCATTTTACAATTGGCTCGGCGAAGTAAAAATTGTTGATGAAAAAATTCCTGAAAACACAGGATTTACAAACGATTATTTGGCATAACTTATGGAAATTTTAAAAGCTGAAAATATTTATAAAAGCTTTGGAGAAAACAAGGTTTTGAAAGGCGCTTCACTTACTCTTAACAAGGGCGAAATTGTCAGCCTTTTGGGAGTAAGCGGCGGCGGCAAAACTACGCTGTTCAATGTCCTGTCGGGTATTTCAAAACCCGACAGCGGCAGGGTACTGCTCAACGGCGACGATATTACGGGTAAGCCCGGAAGTGTCAGCTATATGCTTCAAAAAGATTTACTTTTGCCTTACAGAAAGGTGATTGACAATGTAACACTTCCGCTTGTTATAAACAAGGTAAGCAAAAAAGAAGCAAGAGAGCAGGCAGAGCCTCTTTTCAAAACCTTCGGTCTTGACGGCACTCAATACAAATATCCGTCGCAGCTTTCGGGCGGTATGCGCCAAAGAGCGGCACTTCTTCGCACCTATTTATCGTCAAACGGCGTGGCGCTCCTTGATGAGCCGTTCAGCGCACTTGATACCATTACAAAAGCTGTTATTCACAAGTGGTATCTCGACGTTATGCAAAGCATTGATTTGTCAACAGTATTTATTACTCACGATATAGACGAGGCCATTTTACTGTCTGACAGGATTTATATTCTTGCCGACGGTGTATGCTCAAACGAAATTAAAATCGACTGCCCTAAACCGAGGACCGCCGATTTTAATCTTACAGATGAGTTTTTGAATTATAAAAGACAAATTGTTGAAATTTTGCATTTATTATAATTTCACATAAAAAACAAAAATCCTTCTGATTTTTTTCAGAAGGATTTTTTATTTCTTTTCTCGTCAAGCTTTGTAGGGAGGATTTGCTTTCATTCTCCCCTCTTGGTCATTCTGCCTTTTCTTTAAATTTAATATTATCAAGCCTTTCAAATTCCTTTTTAAACACAAATAAAAGATATATTGCGCCCAAGGTCCAGCTAAGCGGCTCGGCAATGCAAGCGCCGAAATAGCCCCAAAGCGGAATAAACAGATATGCCGCCGCAATTTTGGAGGCAAGCTCCATAGTGCTTGAAATAATCGGCGGTGCCTTTCTGTCAACCGACTGGATAGAAAAACGCAGGGTGAAAAGCAAGCCCAAAACAAAATAAAACGGCGCATTAACCCTGAGATAAAGCTGTGTATTTTCAAACACAGTCTGCGAAGCACTGCCTGTGACGAGCCTTGCAATTTGGCCGCCGAAAAACCATAAAACAAAGAAAGTCAACACAGACCAAACAAGAGAATAAAGCGTGCTGTATTTGATAGACGATTTAATTCTTTTGATTTTCCCTGCACCGTAATTTTGACCTACAAAAGTAGAGCAAGCCGTGCCGATGGTTACAAGCGGCTGCATAAACATTTCCGCAACCTTTCTTGAACCGAGATGTGCTGCAATAATATCATCGCCGAGCGCATTAATCGAGCCTTGCATAATAATTGAGCCAATTGAGAAAATCGAATTCATAACCGCCATTGTCATACCTGCGCCCATCATATTTTTAAAAAGCGACGAAGAAAATTTAAAATCATCTTTTTTAAGCCTGATTATCTTAAAATTCTTTAAAATAACAACAAAGCAGAAAATTACGGACAAAAGTTGCGCCAAAACAGTTGCCACAGCCGCACCCATAACGCCCATATTTGTAAATTTGATAAATACATAATCAAGCACAACATTTAATATACTTGAAAAAATCAGAAAATAAAGCGGAGTTTTACTGTCGCCGAGCGAACGCAAAATGACCGCCTCAAGATTATAAAGCATAGGCACGATAATGCACGCTAAAATAACGACAATATAGCTGTTGGCCTCCTCAAGCCTTGCAGACGGGGTGTTGAGAAGTTTGAGCATAGGCTTGCTGAAAAGCACGCTTGCAAAAAGCACGGCAACTGAAAAAACGGCATTAATCACAAGCGAAATCGCAACTGATTTTTTCAGCCTTTTAAAATCCTTTGCACCGAAGCATTGAGCAATAATAATGCCAAATCCGCCGTTAAGCCCCCACGCAAAGCTCAAAACAAGGCTGTTAATCGTGGAACTTGCACCGATTGCAACAAGCGCATTATCGCCCAAAATATGGCCTGCAATTGCGGTATCGGCAAGATTATAAAATTGTTGAAAAACATTGCTCAAAAGAGTAGGAAATGCAAAAACAAGCAGAAGTTTCCACACACTCCCCTGCGTCAAATCCTTAGTTTTTGCCATAAATTACTTTTTCTTCCCCTTTTTCCCATTTCTTAAAATAATCATAAATATCATACCGATGATACCCCCTATGGCATTCATCATCATATCCGTCATAGTATCAACAAGACCGAGATAGCCGTATTCATTATGGTATTTTGAAAGGTCAAACATAGCCGTTTCGTTCCCTGCTTTTGAAAGCTGAAGATTCGTGCCGTGAAAATAATCCATCAAAAATTCATAAAATTCCCAGCCGACTGCAATTGAAAGCGCAAACATTATTGAAAAAAGAGCCGCAAGAGTTGCCGCACACTGCCCCTTTTTGCGCTGAATAATGCAAGCAAAGTCATAGCCGAAAACGGCACAAACCAAACCCGACATAATATGCATAAAATTATCAAACCACGAAATTTCATCAAAAAATCTGAAAAATGAGCCGATAACTATTCCTATAAAAATAATAATATTAAGCATTGTTTGGCTAAGCGGCGGAACTTCCTCAATAAAACTGCCGTTGCCGAAAACCTGAAACATATCCCAAAGATGAGTAAATATAAAACAAAATACACTTTCAAATCCCATTACCAAGTCGCCGTGAATAAACGAGTATCCGGCGCAAACGAGCATGGAAATACGCACAATAATCCAAAAAACAAACTGTGCCTTAGGTATTTTATCAATAGGGTCTTTTTTTACTTTATAAGCCATTTTTTCACCGCCTGCAATTTATACGCCTTATTCTACCATATATGAAAAAAAAGTCAATTTATTAAATAAAACTTAATTTATTTAATTTTTGTGGATTTACTTTATATTATTTGTTATAATTGGGGTAATGAGTCAATAATGCACACAGCGGTACATTGTGTTCATTATTTGAATTGCTTGGAGGATAATATGATAGAATATACAACACGATATGATGTCAAAAAAACAATGTATGAAAAATTTGCGGATTCTGCCGCTCAACATACAAACGAGCCTTGTTTTTATTATTACAACAACACAATCACTTGGGCGCAGGTAAACAAAATCGGTGCTGTTGCTTCAATGCTTCACCCTCTTTCGGTTGCAAGCGAAGCACAATATGCGGTTAACCTTGTAGGCGCTAAGTTTGCATTTTGCTTTGACGTTTCAGAAAAAGCATTTAAGGGTATGAACCATCTTACACTTGTAAGATGCAAAACAGCCGAGTATTTTCCGAAAACTCCTTACGGCTTTATTGCAAATCAGCTTTATAAAAAGAAAATCAAAGGCAAAACAGCTCCGGCAACTGACGTCAAGAAAAATATTGACTGGAAAGAACTTTTAAGAGAGGGCAAGGAATATATTGCTGCCGGCAATGAAATTCCTATAGCAGAAAACCCACTTGCAGTTGCCGCAATTATGATGACAGGCGGTACAACAGGCAATCCAAAGGGTGTTCAGCTTTGCAATGAGGCCATCAACAATCTTTCATATCAACTTTGCGACGTAGTTGAAAATGTTTTAGATATGAAATGTGACCCTAAATCAGACGCTATGCTTACTGCACTTCCCGTATTCCACGGTTTCGGCTTTGCACTTTGTATGCACGTTTCAATCTGCACAGGTATGCCTCAGTCGCTGTTTCCTCAGTTTGACGCTAAAATGTGTTCAGACGCTATAAAGAAATACGGTATCAACTATATTTTCGGCGTTCCTGATTTCTTTGAAAAGGTATATAAAGCAGGTTATCTCAAAGGAATTGATATGTCGAATATGAAGCTTATCGGCTCAGGCGGAGACGTTGTTCCTTATTCGCTTACTGAAAAAATGGATAGACTTCTTAAGGAAAACGGCGCTCACTGCCACTTCGTTTCAGGCTACGGCCTCACGGAATGTGTAACCGTTTGCTCATTTACCGACCCAAGAAGAGAAGCACCGCAGGGCTGTATCGGCATTCCTTGCTACAATGTTGAGGCTATGACCGTTAAACCGGGAACTACAGATGAGGTTAAAGGCGAGGACGGCGAGCTTTGTATTTACGCTCCGACTATTATGGAGGGTTATTACCACGACCCTGACGAAACGGCAAAGGTTCTTGTTAAGCACAATGACGGCAAAGTATGGCTTCATACCGGCGATATGTGCTACATTGAGCAAGAAACAGGTGATATCTATTACCGCCAAAGGCTCAAGAGAGTTTACAAAATCAGCGGATATCTTGTTTATCCTTCGTTTATTGAAGAGGCTTACAGAGCAATGGCAGAAATTTATGACTGCTGTGTTATCGGAGTAGGAGAAGAAGGACAGACGAAGCTTAAGCTTTTCGTTGTTAAAAATAAAAAATTTAAAAACGATGATGAAGAAATGCTTAAGAAAAAAATCATTGAGTTTGGTATGCAAAACCTTTCAAAATGGTCTGTACCTAAAATTATTGAGTTTATAGATGCCCTTCCGAGAACAAAAATCGGCAAAGTAGATTTCAAAGTATTGAAATAATTATATTAACAAACCGGTCACGTGAATTCGTGACCGGTTCAGACTGTCGATAAAGTGGCTAAACCGTGCCGAATAAAATTAAATAAGCCCTTTTGCCTCCCTTGCAAAGGGAGGTGGGTGCAACTTGTTGCACTCAGAGGGATTGGAAAAACGGCAAGGACATTGAGTCCTTGCCGTTTTTGGCACTTTCCGTCTTTTGCTCGGGGGCAGTACCCACGTACAGCTCCCACTCGCAAAATACGAAATTTATCTCACTTTCTCGAAGTCTCCCAGCTTCTTATGTCGCTAAAATTTTGCCGTAAAAATATAATGTAGCAACCAATGATTGCCCGATTTCAGGCACCTCGAATTTTATATATATTTAACAAAAACCACCTATATAACTCGTAACCGGAAAAGTTCGGGGTCCCCGGAAAGCGTAAGCTTTTTGGGGAGAGGAGGAGCAGCGTAATGAGAGTGAATTGTGCGAAGCACAAGAGACACGTGGCTCCAAATACATTTGTGAATTTGGGAGAAACAGTACAGTGTACTGTTTCGTAGCAAGTGGATTGCTTTATTCATCTATAAAAGGAAAAAAGAAAGTCGCCACAAGCGATATGAAGCTTGTGACGACGAAGTCGGCATTACTTATTTTCCCGGCAGGCTGCCCTGCAAGTATTTTCAGCGCAAACGAGCTTAACTACCGTGTTCGGGATGGGAACGGGTGGACCCTCGTTGCAATCAATACCGACGCCTGATATATTATCATAACAAACAGTAAAAGTCAACACTACTCGCTCAATTTCCTGTAAAGAGAATACATAAAAGGGCCGAGATATGCTTTAATCAAGGCGGTGTATTCCTCTTTTGTTACAGGCCTTTCTTTAGGAGCAAAGCAAAGATTTTCATAAATGACGCTATATTCCCTTACATTATAACCTGCGCCGAAAAAGCCGTTTTTAACATAAAATTCACGGCGACGGATACGTTCGTCATTATTGGGCGCATTATCATCAAGTGCTTCAATATTGAGTACTAAACGGCACTTGGGAAATTCCTCTTTAATAAGTTTCAGAATTT
>ENA-UONV01001540-UONV01001540.1-human-gut-metagenome-genome-assembly--contig:-CS4-NODE-1540-length-19819-cov-4.566535_pt1 | contig 19819 bp, 17 predicted proteins | sample MGYA00242461_ERZ724008 | MGnify/ENA metagenome assembly ERZ724008 | reverse complement strand
AGGCATACAGGCGGTGGATTACGGCCAGACCGAGGCCGCAAGGAGCCTGGGCTTCCGGCAGTCCCAGACCATGACCATGGTGGTGCTGCCCCAGGCGGTAAAGAACATACTGCCGGCTCTGGGCAATGAATTCGTCACAGTCATAAAGGAAAGCTCCATAGTGTCGGTCATTGGCATAGCTGACCTCATGTTCCGCAGCAAGGACGTGATCGCCGTGACCTACATAAGCCTCGAAACGCTTGCCATTGCCGCCATACTCTACTTCATAATGACCTTCATAAGCGGCAGGTTCGTATCCCTCATGGAAAGGAAGATGTCCAATGGAACAAAGTAGCCCCATGATACAGGTAAACCATCTCTGTAAGTCCTTCGGCAGTCTGGAGGTATTGAAGGATATATCCACCACCTTCGAGCGGGGCAGCGTGGCCGCCATAATAGGCCCCTCCGGCGGCGGCAAGAGCACCTTCCTCAGGTGCCTTAACCTTCTGGAAAAGCCCACCAGCGGGGAGATAATATTCGACGGCGTAAACATCTGCGACAAAAAGACCGACATAAACCTGCACCGCCAGAAGATAGGCATGGTGTTCCAGCAGTTCAACCTTTTCAACAATATGAACGTGCTCAGGAACCTCACTGCCGCCCCCGTAAAGATAAAGGGGATGTCTCCCGCCGAGGCCGAGGAAAAGGCGGTAAAGCTGCTCACCCGGGTCGGCCTTGCAGACAAGCTCACAGCCTACCCTGCCCAGCTTTCGGGCGGACAGAAGCAGCGGGTGGCAATAGTCCGCGCGCTCATGATGAATCCCGAGGTGATGCTGTTTGACGAGCCCACCTCAGCCCTCGATCCCGAAATGGTAGGCGAGGTTCTGGACGTTATGAAGGCCCTCGCCGACGACGGCATGTCCATGATAGTCGTTACACATGAGATGCGCTTCGCCCGCGAAGTCAGCGACCGCACCATATTTCTTTCAGATGGCATAATCGAGGAGGATAAGCCCTCCCGCGAGCTCTTCGCCCACCCCGAGAGCCCGCGCCTTGTGAGCTTTCTTTCAAAGGTGCTGTAGCTTAAAAGCAGCAAATGCCCGAAAACCGCTTTTCGGGCATTTTTCCATATAGGGCCTCATCTGGTATAATACGCAAAAGCACACCTTGGAGGGTAAACACATGACGGTCACAGAACGGCTTTTCACCTTACAGGATACAAAATACCGGGATTTTTCCGCAAGGCTGACGCCAAATATAAGCAAAGACGCCGTAATAGGCGTGCGCGCCCCGGCCATCAGAGCCTTGGCAAAGGAGCTTTACGGCACAGACGAGGCAGCCCGGTTTATGGCGGAGCTTCCCCATAAATACTTCGACGAAAACAACCTCCACGGGGCGCTGATATGCCGCATCAGGGACTATGCTTCGGCGATGGCCGAAACCGAGCGCTTCCTGCCGTATATCGACAACTGGGCGGTATGCGACATGCTGAGCCCAAAGGTATTTGCCAAGCACCGCGGTGAGCTCTATGAAAAGATAAAACAGTGGACGGCCTCCCGCGAGACCTACACCGTACGCTTCGGCATCGGCATGCTGATGGAGCATTTTCTGGATAAAGACTTCACCCCGAAGGCGCTGGAACTTGCGGCTGATATCCGCAGCGAGGAATACTATATCAACATGATGACGGCATGGTTTTTCGCTACAGCCCTCGCCAAGCAGTACGAGGCGGCCCTTCCCTATATAGAGGACCGCCGACTGGACGCCTGGACCCACAACAAGGCCATACAAAAATCCATCGAAAGCAGAAGGATAACCGACGGACAAAAGGCTTATCTTCGCTCACTGAAGCTAAAATAAAGGAGCAGCATGAAAGACTACACCCTGAAATACGGCAAGGGCAGCGTCACCTTCGCCCTTGATGAAGCACACGTTACAGAGCTTTACGGCACCCCCGTTCCAAAGGTCGACGATATAAGGGCCGCTCTTTACGCGACTCTTAGTTCGCCGGTCAGTCACGAGCCTCTGGAATCCTGGGTAAATCCAGAAGATAAGGTGGCGCTCATAGTCAGCGACATGTCCCGCTTCTGGATGAGGCAGGATCTTGTGGTGCCCCACATAATCAGCTATCTGACCGATAAGTGCGATGTGAACCAAAACAACATCACCATAATAATCGCCAACGGCACTCACCCGGGCGGCGACGAAAATGATCTGCGCACGCTGGTAACGGACGGCGTTTACGACAGGATCAGGGTAGTAAACCACGACTGTCAGGCAAAGGACCTTGTCTATATAGGCACCACCTCCCTCGGTACGGAGGTGCGCATAAACCCCATCGCTGCAAATGCAGACAAGGTGATAATGCTGGGCGCCTGCACCTACCATGTAATGGCTGGGTATGGCGGCGGCCGCAAGAGCATATTGCCCGGCATAAGCGGCCTCGAAACCATACGGCAGAACCATCTGCACTCACTGGACCTGCTCGCCCCCCGCTCTAATCCACTCATAGGCAACGGGGTGACCGACGGCAATCCCCTCAACGAGGACATGTGCCAGGCAGCGGCTATGGTAAAGAACCTTTTCGGCATAAACCTGGTCACGAACGCGGATATGCAGCTTGCCCATATAATCTCGGGCGATCCCATGAAGTCATGGCAGCTGGCATGCCATAGGGTGGACGAGATATACAGGGTGCCAATAGTCAAAAAGGCGGACGTGATAATCACCAGCTGCGGCGGCTATCCCAAGGATATGTCCCTTTATCAGGGTACAAAGATCATAGACAACGTGGAAAGCGGCCTGAACGCCGGCGGCACGCTGATAGTGCTGATGGAGGCCGTGGAGGGCGGCGGCCCCGCCCAGTATTTCGACTGGCTTAAGCCACTTAAAGAAGGCAGGCTTTATGAGGAGCTGAAGGCCGGCTTCACCATACCCGGCTATATATTCTTCATGAACTGCGAGCAGGCGGAAAAATACAGGATAATGCTGCTGACTACCGCCGACCCTTCATCGCTGGCCCCTATGGGCATAGAGGCATATACCGATATGGCCGCTCTGCTCGCTGCGGCGGATATAGCGGATAAGGACATATTGCTTATTCCCAACGGTTCCACCGTAGTACCCTACCCCAAGGCATAATAGGATAAATAATATGAAAAACTACATTGCAAAGCGCTTTCAGAACATCTCAGGCGGCCTTTCTCTGGATACGGAGGCATTGAGCCGCTATAGCGATGTGATAGACATGAGCATAGGCGATACCGATTTCATCACGGACAGCCGTATAATAGACGCAGCCTTTTCGGACGCCCGGCTGGGATACACCAAATATGGCGACCCCAAGGGGGATCCGGAGCTGATAGATGCTGTCATAAAGGCGTACAAAGAGGACTTTTCCATCGATATTTCCCGGGAAAACCTGTTTGTCACAGCCTCCAGCTGCATGGGCATGGGGCTCACCATGATGGCGCTGCTCGATCCCGGCGATGAAGTTATTGTGTTTTCGCCATATTTCACCATGTACCGCAGCCAGATAGAGCTATCAGGGGGCGTATGCGTAGAGGTGCCCACATATGGCTCGGAGGGTTATGCCATAAACGGGGACAGGCTCCGCGCCGCTATCACACCAAAGACCAAGGCCATCATATTCAATAACCCCTGCAACCCCACGGGGGCAGCCTACGGCATTGACACGCTGAAGCTATTGTACAACATTGCAGAGGAGCACGACCTTCTGATAGTAGCGGACGAGATATACACCCGCTACATGTTCAATGGCCCCTTCGTGCCTATCTGCTCCTTCCCCGGCGCCATGAAACGCACCATCACGCTGAACAGCTTCTCAAAGAACTTCATGATGACGGGCTGGCGCATAGGATACATCATAGCGCCGCCCGATATAGTCATCGCTGCCATGCATATAAATAACTCCCTCGTTTACACAGCGCCCGCGCCCTCTCAGCGCGCCGCCATAAAGGCGCTGGAGCTTCGGAAGGACATACAGGATAAGTACATCAGCCGGTATAAGGAGCGGGTATTCTACGCCTATGAGCGCATAAAGAACATACCCTATCTTTCCATGGGGCAGCCCGGCGGAACCTTCTATGTCTTCCCCAATATTGAAAAGACAGGCCTCAGCTCCAAAGAGTTCTGCGGCGTTTTGTTCGAAAAGTGCCACATACTCGCCACCCCCGGCTCTTCCTTCGGCGCTTCGGGGGAAGGGTACATACGTCTCGTCTGCGCATGCAGCCTGGATACCATAAAAGAGGTGTTCGACCGCATGGAAAAGCTGAAATTCTAATCAAAAAAGTGGCTTAACGCCACTTTTTTGAATCTTTTCGGGTTTTGCCTCTCACGTTCGTTCCCGGGCGGCAAAACCCGCAAAGTACGAAACCCTCCGGGTTTTCATCCGTTCTGACGCACATGTCGTCAGAGCCGGATTGAACATAAGGGGCTGCGGCCCCTTATCAACCCCGGGTTTTTTTGACAGGCTGAAAGTGGCTTAACGCCACTTTTTTGTTATTATTCTTTTGGCATCTTTAATGTGAAGGTGCTGCCCTGCCTGGGCGCGCTTTGCAGGCTCATCTCCCCCCGGTGCAGCTTGGCTATCTCCCGCACCATGGAAAGTCCAAGGCCGTTGCTGCCCTGCCGGTTGTCGCTCCTTGAGGGCTCCGCCTGCCAGAAGCGGTCCCATACCTTTTTCTGGTTCTCCGGGGATATACCTATGCCGTCGTCCCGGACGAACAGATATATCTGCCCATCCTCCTCATAAAGGCCCACCTTGACATGCTTGCCGCCGAACTTGCAGGCGTTTGTTATGAGGTTTTCCACAAGGCGGCTCATCAGGGTTATATCCACATTTGAGCATATGCCCGGGTCTATGGCGCACTGGAAGTCCACCTCGGGATTAAGCTCCGCCTGCTCCTCGCATACCGCCTCAACTATATCGCTTATGTCAGCATGCTCCAGCTTTACCTTCTGGGTACCCTGCTCCATTCGGGCAAAGCTCAGAAGCTGGGACACCATGGCATTCATGCGGCGTGCCTGCCGCTTGATTATGGCTATGGTATCCTGAAATTCCTCCGGCGTGGCGTCGTGCTCCTGGGCGTATTCGCACTGGGAGATTATCACCGCCGTGGGCGTCCTCAGCTCATGGGAAGCATCCGAGGTAAACTGCTTTTCCATATCAAAGCTTCGCTCCAGCCGCTCCAGCATCTTGTCGTAGCTTTGGGCAAGTATGTATGCCTCCATGGTGACGTTTCTCATATTCAGCCTTCGTGAAAGGTCCCTGCCCTCGGATATCTCGTCCGACATCTTGGTTATCTCGTCTATGGGCTTCAATGCCGCCCGGGTTATGAAGTAGCCGCCGATAGCGGAGGCTACTACCACGCCGGGCAGTACATAGGACGCTACCTTCGCCACGGTGCTGGCCACAGTCACGGTGGTTGTGGTAAGGGATACGCCCCGTATCCAGGCGTGCCTTCCGTTTTTGAAGGTAATGTAGCTGTCGTATATGTAATACTTCTTGCCGCCGCACTCAGTTGTGCGCAGTACTCCGTCCTCAAAGCCGGCGTTAGTGTAGAAGCCTTCGGGGTATTCCCCCGCCACCTTGTTGCAGTTCGCGTCATATATGAGGCAGTATACGCCGTTTACGTAATACTGGAAACCGCCTTTGGCCTGTATGGTGTCGTTTTCACACTTCAGGTCGTTGCTGTTGGCCTTGACTCCGGAAAGCACCCTGCGCTGCATGTCCTGCTCCATGGTGAGCCTGCTCACCGTCAGCATGAACACCATTACCAGTGCCGACACAATGACCATAAGCAGCGTAAACCAGAATATGATTATGAACTTTACGGATATGGCCTCCCAGAACTTCGGCCTGGTCTTGGGAGCCTGACTGCTGTTATTCTTTGCCATACGCTATTCTTCCTTTAATACATATCCTGAGCCCCGGACGGTATGTATGAGCTTCTTTTCAAAGGGCTCGTCTATCTTTCGGCGCAAGAATCTTATGTATACATTCACTACGTTTGAGCCGCCCTCGTAGTCCACGTCGTATATGTGATCCTCTATGGCCTCGCGGCTCAATACCTTGCCCTTGTTTATTATCATGTACTCCAATAAAGCGAATTCTTTTGGCGAAAGCTCTATCTCCCTATCCCCGCGGTAAACGGTCCGGGCGGCGCTGTCCACCTTGAGATCGGCAAGGGTATGGACGCTTGCGTAGCCCTGATCCTTGTTGCGGGTTATCACGCGTATGCGCGCAAGCAGCTCCTCAAAGGAGAATGGCTTGATCAGATAATCGTTGCCGCCTATGTCCAGCCCGTGAACTATATCCTCCACGGTATCCCTGGCAGTAAGGAACAGCACCGGGGTGCGATCCCCTTCGGCGCGTATCATCTTTACCACCTCAAAGCCGTTTATCTTTGGCAGCATTATGTCCATAAGCACTCCGTCGTAGCTGCCCACGCGGATATAGTCCAGCGCATCCTCGCCGTTCAGGCAGCTATCCACACTGTAGCCCGAAGCGCGCAGCTTATTGCATATAACGTTATTCAGGTCCTGTTCGTCTTCCACAACGAGTATGCGCACGGCAATTCTCCTTCAAAATAAAATCAATGCCCATATCCAATACTGGATATGGGCATTATATCATATGTTTAAAGTTTTTTTAAGCACTATGCCGCCTGAAAGCGGAAACGGAGCACCTCCATAGTCATTCTGTCCACAAAGCCCCAGTATCTGCGGCCGTTTGACAGGAATGCGAAGCTGTAACCCCTGCGACCCGCCATGCGGCCTTCTCTGGCCCTGTATACCTCTGCGGCGTGGTTCACTCCGGCGGCTTTCAGCAGCGCAGAAAGGCATTCCTTCATGCTGCCCTGCTTTGCCCTGTCGTGGCCCATCAGTTCATTCATTGCCTCGGCGGCTTCGCTTGCTTCCATCGCATTCTTTACCTTTTCAATAAGCTTAAGCATAATCTTGCGCTCCTTTCGCCTTTTATTATGCTCAGTTTATCCCAAAAAGATTAAACCTGCGTTAAAAACAAATATATTCCGCCGAAAGTTCATGATATGTACACAATAGACCAGCTATTTGCCCCGTTTTTCCCTAAAAAAGTCCCTTAGAAGCCGCTGACAGTCCTCTTCCAGCACACCGCCCATTGTTTTTGCCCTGCGCGGCAGCCGCCCGTCTGTAACGTCAGTCCGGGAGCCGCAGCTGCCCATCTCGCTGTCCCATGCGCCGAATACTATCTCCTCTATGCGGCTGTTCAACGCCGCCCCGGCGCACATCGGGCACGGCTCCATTGTGACGTACAGCGCGCAGCCGGTGAGCCGTCTGTCCCCCGTCGCCTTTTCTGCCGCCTGTATTGCCAGAAGCTCCGCATGAGCGGTGGAATCGTTGAGCCGCTCAGTCATATTGTGTGCGGAGGCGATGATCTCGCCGTCCCTCACTATTACTGCCCCCACCGGCGTTTCGCCTTCGGCATAGGCTTTTTCCGCCTCCGCGATGGCGCTTTTCATGTATATGGAGTCCATAGCCCCTCCTTTTAAGAATGCCGCTCCAAATGAGCGGCATTCTCTGTCAAATCCTACGCGACTACTATGTTCACTATGTTCTTAACAACTATGACCTTGCGTACGGTCTTGCCTTCCAGGAAGGGCACTACATCCTTGTGCGCCTTGGCCGCAGCCTCGACCTCCTCCTTAGGCATATCGATGGGCAGCTCTATACGGGCCCTTATCTTGCCGTTCACCTGTACGCCGTACTCTATGGTGTTCTTCACCAGCGCGCTCTCGTCCCACTTGGGCCAGGGGGTGCAGTACAGGGGCTGCTCATATCCCAGCCTCTGATTCAGCTCCTCTGTCATATGGGGCGCCACGGGGTTTAGCAGCGTGAGCAGTATATGGAATTCTTCCTTGGATACGCTGCCGTTGTTGTACAGCTCGTTCACCATGGTCATCATTGCGGCAATGGCGGTATTGTACTTCATGGCCTCGTAGTCCTCGGATACCTTCTTTATGGTACCGTGTACCAGGGCCTTCATCTCGGGCCGTATGCCGTCAAAATCGTTGAGCATGTCCTGCATGCGCCAGATCCTGTCCAGGAACCTGCGGCAGCCCCTTGCGCCCTGTGTGCTCCATGGTATGGGCTGATCAAATGCGCCCATAAACATCTCATAGAGCCTGAAGGCATCTGCGCCCATCTCCTCCACTATATCGTCGGGATTGACCACGTTGCCGCGGGACTTGGACATCTTTTCGCCGTTCTCGCCCAGTATCATGCCGTGGCTGGTGCGCTTTTTGTAGGGCTCCTTGGTGGGCACTACGCCTATATCATACAGGAACTTATACCAGAAGCGGGAGTAGAGCAGATGCAGCGTGGTATGCTCCATGCCGCCGTTGTACCAGTCCACGGGCATCCAGTATTCGAGGGCTTCACGGCTTGCAAGCTCCTTGTCGTTGTGGGGGTCGCAGTAGCGTATGAAATACCAGCTGGAGCCCGCCCAGTTGGGCATGGTGTCGGTCTCGCGGTTTGCCGGGCCGCCGCACCTGGGGCAGGTGGTCTTTATCCAGTCGGTTGCGCGGGCCAGTGCGGAGGAGCCGTCATCGGTGGGCTCAAAGTCCGCTATCTCCGGCAGCTTCAGCGGAAGCTCACTGTAGGGCAGGGGTACCCAGCCGCACTTATCGCAGTGTACGAGGGGTATGGGCTCGCCCCAGTAGCGCTGACGGGTAAATACCCAGTCCCGCAGCTTGTAATTTACCTTTTTTTCGCCTATGCCCTTCTCCTCCAGCCACTTTATCATTGCCGGGATAGCTTCCTTGACGGTAAGGCCGTTGAGGAAGCCGGAATTCACCATTATGCCGCTCTCAACGTCGGAGTAGCATTCCTCCTGAACGTTCCGGCCGCCGGCGACTACCTCTATTATGGGCATGTTGAACTTCTTGGCGAATTCCCAGTCGCGCTCGTCATGGGCGGGAACTGCCATTATTGCGCCGGTGCCGTAGCCCATAAGCACGTAGTCGGATATCCATACAGGGATCAGCTTTCCGGTAACGGGGTTAGTGGCCTTTAGGCCCTTGAGCATGACGCCGGTCTTTTCCTTGTTAAGCTCGGCGCGCTCCAGATCGCTCTTGCGGGCAGCCGCCTTCTGGTATTCCCGCACCTCGCCCATGTTCTCGATGGAGTCCTTCATGGCGTCGATTATGGGGTGCTCCGGGGATACTACCATATAGGTCGCGCCAAAGAGGGTATCGCACCGGGTGGTGTATATCTTCAGACCCTCGGGGTATCCCTCTATGGGGAATATCACCTCAGCACCCTCGCTGCGGCCTATCCAGTTCTTCTGCTGTATCTTTACGCGCTCTATATAGTCCAGATCGTCAAGATCGTCTATGAGCCGCTGTGCGTACTCCGTGATTTTGAGCATCCACTGGCTGCGCACCTTCTGAACGACTACGCCGCCGCAGCGCTCGCATACGCCGTCCACCACCTCCTCGTTGGCCAGGCCTACCTTGCAGGAGGTGCAGAAGTTTATGGGTATCTCAGCCTTGTACGCGAGACCCTTCTCGAAAAACTTCAGAAATATCCACTGGGTCCATTTGTAGTAGTCGGGATCCGTGGTGTTTATCTCGCGGCTCCAGTCAAAGCTGAAGCCCAGCCGCTTGAGCTGTGCGCGGAAGTGCTCTATGTTGTCGTGGGTGACCTTGGCAGGGTGTATGCCGGTCTTTATGGCATAGTTCTCGGTAGGCAGGCCGAATGCGTCCCAGCCTATGGGGTACAGTACGTTATACCCCTCCATGCGCCGCTTTCTGGCGATTATATCCAAAGCGGTGTTGGATCGGGGATGCCCTACATGAAGGCCGTGTCCCGAGGGATAAGGGAACTCTATCAGGGGATAGAACTTGGGCATTGAATAGTCGTCCTTTGCCTCAAAGCAATGGGCGTCCTCCCATATCTTCTGCCACTTCAGCTCTACCTGATCGTGATCGTAGCGCTCTGCCATTGATATTTCCTCCAATTCAGTATTTAAACAGGTTATTTTGAGCAATAAAAAAAGCTCCGTCTCAGCCAAGAGACGAAAGCCATGCTTCCGCGGTACCACTCTCATTGGCGAAAATTCGCCCAACTCAACTCCCGTTAACGCCGGGCAGGACGCCGTCCGCTTTCACGGGCGGGGCTCCGCGACGAGCTTCGAAAATGCCTCTTGCACCGCCTTGCACCATATGCGGCTCGCTCTGCATGGCTGTTTCCTACTTTTTCGCTTCATTGCCGATATCGTATGTATTATATTTTATTCAAAGCTAAAAGTCAATGACTTGGGGGCGCTTATGATGTATAATACAGCTTATCCATAACTTTTACACGGAGAAATGCCATGCTTTTTGATTATCACGTACACACCCGCTACTCAGCCGATTCCAGAGCGCCTGTAATAGAGCAGCTTCGCGCCGCAAAGAAGGCCGGCGTGACCCATATATGCTTCACCGACCACGTGGATTTTGACGGCGTAGGCCTGCGCCCTGCCGACATAGCCGCCCGCAACGCCGAGATAGATGCTCTGAAGGATCAGTTCCCGGATATTGACATATCCTTCGGCATGGAGTTCGGAATGAAGGACAAGGCAGCATACGAGGATGCATACTGTCACGTGAAGGACTGCCACATGGACTTCGTCATAGGCTCTGTACACATAGTAAACGGCGTGGACGCCTACTATCCCGAATATTTCGAGGGCAGGAGCCGGGAGGAGGCCTACCTTGCCTATATTGAAAAAGACCTCGAATGCATCAGGGTATCGGATTTTTCCGTAATGGGCCACTACGACTTCTGCGCCAAGCACAGCCCTTATGCTGAGCGCTCCATGAGTTACTCCCTGGCGCCTCAGATATTCGATGAAATATTCCGGGAGCTTATAAGCCGCGGCAAGGCCTTTGAGGTCAACACCTCCGCCTGGCGCAACGACGCCCCATGGGGCCTTGACATACTGCGCCGCTACCGTGAGCTGGGGGGCGAATACGTGACCACAGGCTCCGACGCCCACAAGCCGGAAAGGGTAGGCAACAGGCTTTCCGAGGCTCTGGATATGATACGCGCCGCCGGAATACCCTATGTGGCCACATTTAAAAATATGGAGCCCATAATGCACAGGATCTAATTGATCACTTCTATTACCCTGCCCTGCTTCAGCGCGGCTATCACCGTTCTTCCATGGAACGCCTTCGCGAAGGCCCTGCCGTTTTTCACGTCCTTTGGCCTCTCCGCCTTGTTGAAAAGCACCGTATCGCCATAGTCCACCATGGCTGCGGCGTCCTTAGGTGTTACCACATGGCCCACGTCCGCTCCCAGCCGCCGGGCGTACAGCTCCGGCCGGTGGGCTGACTCGGCTATGGGCTTACCTATACCGTCCGCCCCTACTACGTATATCACCTTTGAGCCCGGGGGTATCACGGGCTCATTTTTGCCGTGGGCCTTTAAGGGAAGCCCCTTTGAGCCGTCCGCCTCGGCTATCACATAAGGCGCCAGGCCACTGAGCCGGGCTATGGGCAGCTTAGGGGCTATGAGCTTTTCTTCCTCCCTCTCGCCTACGCATACGACGCTGTGCTCCATGAGGGCAGCGGCTATGTCCGCCTCCGCTGCGTTTTCCAGCACCGGCAAATCCGCCGGCCGCCCTATGTGGCAGTGATGCCCGGCGCTATGCCAAGGGCTTCAGTAAAGCTTATGTCGTTCATATTACCTCTCCATGCTGGTTTACAATGAGTATAGCCCAATGAAAAACGCCCCGCAACACAAAGTCACGAGACGTCAATACAAGCGTATTTTTATTTGTGCAGATTCATCATATCGTCGAGAGACATCTGCTTGGCGAAGCTCATGGTGAGCATTCTCTGGCTGGGGTTATCAAAGAGGTTGCTCATGGACATACGGTCGTGTATGTGGCGAACAGCCTCCGCGAACATGGGGGCGGCGGACAGTATCTTTATCTTGTCGTGGCCCTTTACGGCGGGGCAATTTACGGTATCGGTGGATACCAGCAGCTTTATGGGGCTCTCCTCGATCTTCTTTACGCCCTTTTCCCGGAGTACTACATGGGACAGGAATGCGTAAATATCGTTTGCGCCCTTGTCCTTGAGGCCGTGCGCAACGTCTACCAGAGTACCGCCGGAGATGGTGAAATCGTCTACCACTATACAGTTTTTGCCCTTTACGTCGCCGATTATCTCAAGCACCTTGGCGTTCTCGTCGTGGCCGGTGCGCGTCTTATCTCCTATGGCCACGGCGCAGCCAAGCTCGTTGGCCATCATCCTTGCGCGCTTTGCGCTGCCCGCATCGGGGGATACCACTACCAGGTTGTCGTCCACTATGCCCAGATACCTTGCGTATGCGCAAAGCAGGTCCTGGGCGTAAAGGTGATCCACGGGCTTCTTGAAAAAGCCCTGCACCTGAGCGGCATGAAGATCCATGGTCACGACGCGGTCCGCGCCCGCCAGCTCTATGCACTCCGCGCACACCCTGCCGCGTATTGAAACTCTGGGCTCGTCCTTCTTATCGCCCTTGGCATAGCTGAAATAGGGGATAATGGCGGTAACACTGTTTGCGCTGGCACGCTTGAATGCGTCCAGGAAGAAAAGCAGCTCCGTAAATTCATTGTTTGGATCGAGTCCCAACGTCTGAACGAAGTATACGTCCTTGTCCCTTATGCTCTCATCGATGCGGACGAAGGTGTTGCCTTCGGAGAATATGTGAGTTGTGCATTTGCCCATAGGGCTTCCGAGATAATCGCACATCTGTGCCGCAAACTCCTTGCTGGCGCTGCCCGCAAAAATCTTAATCGTACCGTCGCCGGACATTTTTCGATATACCCCCTTTTAATTTTCATCAGCATTATAACAAATATACTCTGTATAATCAACGCAATACGACAATTTGGATGAAGGAGCAGCTGCATTTCATTATAACCGCAGCTTATCGCAGGTTCGCCGTCCATATCCCGTTTTTGTATGGTCTGCCCTATGTGTCGCATCCCAAAGCATATCGTTCGTTATTTTTGAATCAATTCCTTCATATCAAAAAATTATACCGACTTGCCGCTCAAAGAACTCCCGCCATGCGCACTCCAGCGCTTGGTTTTTCTCATATGGGCCGCCTATGGGGTTTTCCCGGTTCTTTCCGTGAAAATCGCTGCCGCAGGTGGCATGCAGGCCAAGCTGAGCGCATAGGGACAAAAAGCCCCGCTTCTGCCCCTCGGTGGAGGCAGGATAGAATACCTCAAGGCCCCATAGGCCGTAGTCCGCAAGCTCCCTTATGAGCTTATCCGCGTCCGCCTTTATCTTACAGGGATGAGCCAGCACCGGCCTGCCGCCGGACTCCAGTATAAGCTCTACCGCCTCTTTTTTTGAGGGGCGCACGCCGGGCACAAAGCCTATGCAGCCCGGATTCAGGTATTTTTCAAACGCCTCAGGCATGGTATCCGCATACCCCGCGGCGATTATTGCCTTGGCGATGTGCAGCCGTGTATCGTTGCCGCGGCTGTGCTCCATGTATTCCTCAGCCGGTATGCCAAATGCGCTGAGCTTGTCCAGTATGGCCCTGTTGCGCTGACGCCTGCTCTCCCCCCGCCATGCTTCGAATTTCACCATGGTAGGGCTGTCAGGGTTTATGTTCAGCCCAAGCATGTGAAGTTCCGTCGGGAACTCCACGTCCAGCTCTATGCCGGGTATTACCTTTACTCCTATGCTTTGCCCCGCGGCTATGGCCCGCTTGCAGCCTGCGGCCGTATCGTGATCCGTAAGGGCCATATAGCATACCCCCTGCGCCTTTGCCAGGGCGGGGATAGCCTCCGGGTCAAAGGTGCCATCTGACATGTTGGAATGTATGTGCAGGTCGAACTTTTCCATTTTTGGCTTTATCCTCAAAAAAATCGGGCGAAGCATCGTCTTCGCCCGAAAGCTTTTTTATTTATCCTCGTCGTCAAATCCGCCGGGCCGGTAGAATTTCTGTTCCGCCTCTTTCTCAGGCTTATCCTCGGAGCTGTCCTCACCGCTGCCCTCATGGCGCTGCTCCGGCTCATCCCCTGTCCTGTCATCGGATTCGTCCTCCGGCTTTTCCTCCTCGTCCGGCTTTTCAAGAGCTTCCTTCCGCTCTTTATAGGATACCAGCTCCACAGGCTCGTTACGGAATATCTTCTCGAATTCCTCGCCGGTTATGCGTTCGTACTCTATAAGATACTTCACTACCCGGTCCAGCGCCTCCCGCTCGTGGAGCAGCACCTGCTTCGCCCGCTCGAACTGCTCCTCCAGTATCCTGCGTATCTCCTTATCCACCTTGGCAGCCACCTCCTCGGAATAGCTGCGCTGGTGTCCCCAGTCCTTCGCTATGAAAACCTCGGAGTCGCCGCCCAGGAACACGGGGCCTATCTCGTCGCTCATGCCGAACTCTATCACCATGCGGCGGGCAAGGTCGCTGGCGTGCTTCAGGTCGCCTATGGCGCCGGTGCATATGTCGTCAAGGGCTATGCTCTCGGCCACACGTCCTCCCATACTCATGGCTATCTGGTCAAGTATCTTGCCGCGGGAAATGTGGCTGTCGTCGTTGTCGGGCATGGTCATGGTGTAGCCCGCCGCCTGACCTCTGGGTATTATGGATACCTCGTGTACAGGATCGCAGTGCTCCATCTTCAGGGCTACTATGGCGTGTCCCGCCTCGTGATAGGCGGTGATGCGCTTATCCTCCTCGGTAACTACACGGCTGCGCTTTTCGGGGCCCACAACCGTGCGGGTTATGGCCTCCTCCAGCTCCACCATGGTTATCTCCTTCTTCTTGAAGCGGGCCGCAAGTATGGCCGCCTCGTTGAGCACGTTTTCAAGATCAGCGCCGGTCATGCCGCTGGTGCGCTTCGCCAGCACCCCCAGATCCACGTCCTTGGCGAGGGGCTTGCCCTTGGCGTGAACCTCGAGTATGGCCTCCCGTCCCTTAACGTCGGGATAGCCCACGGTTATCTGCCTGTCAAACCTGCCCGGACGCAGCAGTGCGGGGTCGAGTATGTCTGGGCGGTTAGTGGCGGCAAGCACTATTATGCCTTCGTTTACCGCAAAGCCGTCCATCTCCACCAGTAGCTGGTTAAGGGTCTGCTCCCGCTCGTCGTGTCCGCCGCCAAGGCCCGCACCGCGCTGACGGCCAACGGCATCTATCTCGTCTATGAACACCACAGCGGGCGCGCACTTTTTAGCCGTATTGAACAGGTCGCGCACGCGGCTGGCGCCGACGCCCACGAACATCTCCACGAAATCCGAACCGGAGATGGAGAAGAAGGGTACGCCCGCCTCGCCGGCTACGGCCTTGGCCAGCAGAGTCTTACCTGTGCCCGGAGGGCCTACAAGCAGACAGCCCTTGGGTATGCGTGCGCCCATGGCGGTGAACCGCTTGGGGGAGCGCATGAACTCTACCACTTCTCTGAGCTCCTCTTTTTCCTCCTCGGCGCCGGCCACGTCCGCAAAGGTGACCTTATTCCTGCCGTCCATGTTTGTGCGGGCACGGCTCTTGCCGAAGTTCATTATGTTATTGCCGCCGCCCTGGGCCCTGGTCATAAGGACATAGAACAGCGCCAGACCGCCGAAGAGCAGTATGTAGGGCAGCAGGGTCTCCAGTATGGAGGGGCCGGGAGCGGGATTCAGCACGAGGGAGAAGGGATAATCCGCCTGGGTTATGTCCTTGGCTTCCTTGCCGGTAAGCTCGGCGGTGACCTTATCCATGTCATCCTTGAGAATATCCACGGAAGGTATATAGGTGTAGAAGTCCGCCTCCTGCGGGAAGACTTCCATGCTTATCTTGCTGTCGGAGTACAGTCCTACAAGCTTCAGCTCGGTGACCTCCGCCGCCTGTACCCTGCCGTTGCGGACGTCATCTATAAATTCCGAATAGCTTATCTTTTTGACCTTATCGCCGGAAAGATCGAAGCCGGATACCAGCAGAACGATTATTCCCAGCATTATAAGATACACTATCGGTGTTGTAAGGTTTCTTCTCTTCAAAATTTTACCTCCCCGGTATGACCCCCCACAAAGTCCTATGGCTAAGCATACCACCTACGAGTTTAAACTATCCATCTAATAGTAACACAAAAATTTACCTATTCATACCTCAAATAATCAAATTTAAGTGAAAAAAACGTGACGCATACCACTTTTGTCCCTGAATTAGGGGGTTTACAAAAAAGAACGGGAATAATATAATGAGTAATTGTAAAGTTATGACCGGGACACACGGTGGGACCGGAAGCCAAAGAGAGCGGCCCGTTTTTGCGGTGCGAGGGCTGCGGCGTCTCCACCCACACGCATCACCCGCGAGCGCCGGCGCGAAAACGTATTTCGCCATTAACGCCGGACGGCAGCCCGCCGTTACACGGGCACGCGGCTATGACAGGCCGCGGCAGAGAGGGCACGCCGCGCCAACTCGGGTGGTACCGCGCAATACTGCGTCCCGATATTCGGGGCGCTTTTATTTTGCCCGAAAAAAATCATTTTAAAGAAGCTATAAAACACTAAGGAGAAGCAGATGTACAAGAAAGTTCCGACCACGCTGAATTTCGTGGAACGCGAGAAGGAGACGCTGAAATTCTGGAAGGATAACCAGATATTCGAAAAGAGCGTCCAGCTTCGGCAGGGCGCCCCCGCCTACACCTTCTTTGACGGCCCGCCGACCGCCAACGGCAAGCCCCACATAGGCCATGTACTGACCCGTGCCATGAAGGATATAATCCCCCGCTACAAGACCATGCGGGGTTACGACGTGCTGCGTAAGGCCGGCTGGGATACCCACGGCCTTCCCGTTGAGCTGGAGGTGGAAAAAGAGCTGGGCCTCGACGGAAAAGAGCAGATAGAGCAGTACGGCGTTATCCCCTTCATCCAGAAGTGCAAGGAATCCGTATGGAAGTACAAGGGCGAGTGGGAGGTAATGTCCGACCGCATGGGCTTCTGGGCGGATATGGATAATCCATACATCACCTATGACAACGACTATATCGAGTCTGAGTGGTGGGCGCTGAAGGCCATATACGAAAAGGGCCTTCTCTACAAGGGCCACAAGATAGTCCCCTACTGCCCCCGCTGCGGCACCGCCCTCTCCTCCCACGAGGTAGCTCAGGGCTATAAGGAGGTCAAGGAGACCTCCGCCACCGTCCGCTTCAGGGTGCCCGATGAGGAGAACACCTACTTCCTGGCCTGGACCACCACGCCATGGACACTGCCCAGCAACGTTTCCCTCTGCGTCAATCCCGACGTGACCTACGCATACGTGCGGGTGGACGGCAAAGAGACCCTGATCATGGCCAAGGATCTTATAGAGACGGTGCTGGAGGGCCACGACACCGAGATAATAAAAGAGGTCGTCGGCCGGGAGCTTGAATACAAGCACTACGAGCCCCTTTTTGAATGCACCCGCAAAGCCGCCGGCGGCAAGGACGCCTTCTATGTGATGGTGGACGACTATGTCACCACCACCGACGGTACCGGCATAGTCCATAACGCTCCCGCCTTCGGCGAGGACGATTACCGGGTATGCAAGAAATACGACCTGCCCTTTGTTCAGATGGTGGATTCCAAGGGCGAAATGTGCGGCGGCACCCCTTGGGACGGGGTATTCGTAAAGAAGGCCGACCCCATGGTGCTCAAGGATCTGGACGAGCGCGGCCTTCTCTTTGCCGCCCCCAGGTTTGAGCACAGCTACCCCTTCTGCTGGCGCTGCGACACGCCGCTTATCTACTATGCCCGTTCCTCCTGGTTCATAGCCATGACCAAGGTAAAGGACAGGCTTATAGACTACAACCGCCGCATCAACTGGATCCCCGAAACCATCAAGGAAGGCCGCATGGGCAACTTCCTGGAGAACGTAATAGACTGGGGCATCTCCCGCGAGCGCTACTGGGGCACCCCCCTGCCCGTATGGGTATGCGACAAGTGCGGCAAGATACACGTCGTCGGCAGCCGTAAGGAGCTCTCCGAGCTTACCGGCTGCGATGAAAACGTTGAGCTGCACAAGCCCTATGTGGATCCCCTCACCTGGAAGTGCGAGTGCGGCGGCACCATGAGGCGCGAGCCGGTGGTCATAGACTGCTGGTTCGATTCCGGCTCCATGCCCTTCGCACAGTGGCACTATCCCTTTGAGAATAAGGAGCGCTTTGAGGAGCTTTACCCGGCGCAGTTCATCTCCGAGGCTGTCGACCAGACACGCGGCTGGTTCTATACCCTTTCCGCCATAGCGGCCTGCCTGTTCGATTCCCCCGCCTTCCTCAACTGCATCGTGCTGGGCCACGTTCAGGATAAGGAGGGCCGAAAGATGAGCAAGCACATAGGCAACGTGGTAGACCCCTGGGTGCTCTTGGACAATCAGGGCGCAGACGCCGTGCGCTGGTATTTCTACACCAGCTCCATGCCATGGCTCCCCAACCGCTTCTCCGCAGAGGCCGTATCCGAAAGCCAGCGCAAGTATATGGGAACCTTCTGGAATACCTACGCCTTCTACATTCTTTATGCGGACATAGATAACTTCGACCCGACCCGGCATAAGCTGGTGCGCGAAAACCTGACCCCCATGGACAGGTGGATACTTTCCCGCCTGAACACCCTCATGGGCCGCGTTGAGGCATACCTTGACGAGCTGAAGATGACCGAGGCGGGCCGCGAGATGCAGGACTTCATGGACGACCTTTCCAACTGGTACGTCCGCCGCTGCCGCGAGCGGTACTGGGGCAAGGATATGACCGCCGACAAGGAGGCCGCCTACATGACCCTCTACACCGTGCTCAGGACCATGGCGCTGATATCCGCCCCCTTCACCCCCTTCATGTCCGAGACCATGTATCAGAATATGGTCAGGACAGTGGATAAGAGCGCCCCTGAGAGCATACACCTTTGCGACTGGCCAAAGAAGGACGAGAGCTTCATAGACCCCGAGCTGGAGGCCAACATGGCCGCCGTGCTGGATATCGTAGTGCTGGGCCGCAGCGCCCGCAACGCAGCAAATATCAAGAACCGCCAGCCCGTTGCCTCCATGTACGTGCAGGGCAAAGCTCTTCCCGATATGTATGTATCCATCATAGCGGACGAGCTGAACGTAAAGGAAGTTAAATTCGTTGACGACGCTTCCTCCTTCATAAGCTACCGGGTAAAGCCCCAGCTCAAGACCCTGGGCCCCCGCTATGGCAAGCTCCTGCCCAAGATCAATCAGTATCTGGCGGGCGAAGGCATAGGCAACGCCGTAGTGGCCGCCCACAACAGGGGCGAGAGCTACAAGTTCGACATAGACGGCACCGAGATATCCCTGGCGGCCGAGGACGTGCTGGTCTCCACAGAGGAGAACGCCGGCTTCGTGACAGTCACCGAGCATGACCTTTCCGTGGTGCTTGACACCAACCTCACCCCTGAGCTCATCGAGGAGGGCTTCGTGCGAGAGATAGTCTCCAAGGTGCAGACCATGCGCAAGGAGGCGGGCTTCGAGGTCACCGACCACATAGTGCTCTCCCACCACGGCAACAGCCTCATCGAGGGCATATTCGCCAGGCACGGCGCGGAAATCGCCGCCGATACCCTTGCCGACTCCATCAAGCTGGGTTCAGCCGGCTATGTGAAGGACTGGGAGATAAACGGCGAAAGCGTCACGCTGGGCGTTGAGAAGTCTTAAGCCAAAAACAAAAAAACGGGGGCGCAAGGCCCCCTGCTGGTAAGACAGTAAATTCAAATTTCTTGGAACAGGCATGATCTCGGTCATGCCTGTTCCGCTTTTAGCAGTTCATCCACGGGAATGTAGCCCACAAGGTCGTACTCGATATGTACCTTCTGCCTGC
>ENA-UONV01001531-UONV01001531.1-human-gut-metagenome-genome-assembly--contig:-CS4-NODE-1531-length-19959-cov-5.841288_pt1 | contig 19959 bp, 9 predicted proteins | sample MGYA00242461_ERZ724008 | MGnify/ENA metagenome assembly ERZ724008 | reverse complement strand
GACTGTCCAGATTACCGCCTGCTGTTTTTGCAGCTCTCTGCACGGGAGCTGTTTTCGGTGTCGAGAGGTCGCAAAACACGAGCTGTGTCAACTTGTCCGCGTTTCCTTCCTCATAAATCCGTGCGATATTGTTCACGCACATATTGACCTTGCTGTTCGGATCGTCCGGCAGGTCGGGATTGATAACACGCTGATCAAGGCCGAGCTTACGCCCGTCCGACGTGATCTTCAGCATGTTGTCGGTGCTTGGGTCTACAAGCTGCGCATGGACTTTAGCTGCTCGTTCCGAAAGCTCCTGCACCATTTCCTTTTGGATTTCCGTAGGCTGTGCCACTTCGTTATGATAGATAGGCGTCGGGGTAGGAAGATTGAGCTGATCGGAGGTCTTTATATCTGCGGCCTCTTTGAACAGCGTCATGAGCTCCGGGAGGTTAAAGAACTTTGCAAAGCGCGTCCTTGCCCGGTAGCCGGTGCCTTCCGGCGCAAGCTCTATGGCTGTCTGTGTCTCACCGAAGGTGGATGCCCAACAGTCAAAGTGTGCCAGACCTTTTCCGCGAATGGTATCGTGCTGCAAATAGCGCATCATGGTATAAAGCTCCGTCATGCTGTTGCTGACGGGCGTTCCGGTTGCAAATACCACGCCGCGGCTGTCGGTGATCTCGTCGATATACCGGCATTTGAGAAGCATATCCGAAGACTTCTGCGCATCGGTGGCAGATAACCCGGCGACGTTTCTCATTTTGGTATACAAGAACAGATTTTTGTAATTGTGCGCTTCGTCTACGTACAGCCGGTCTACACCGAGCTGTTCAAAAGTCACGACGTCATCCTTACGGGTACTGTCCTGAAGCTTTTTGAGTTTGGTTTCCAGCCCGCGCTTCGTGCGTTCCATTGACTTGATCGTAAAGCGCTCAGCCCGCTGTTCCTTCAGCTCGCGCAGACCTTCCTCTACCTCGTAGATCTGTTCCTCCAAAAGCCGCTGCTGCCGCTCCATGGAAACAGGTATCTTTTCAAACTGCGAGTGTCCGATAATGACCGCATCATAATCGCCCGTGGCAATGCGGGCACAGAACTTCTTTCTGTTTTTCGGTTCAAAATCCTTTTTCGTAGCCACAAGGATATTTGCCGAAGGATATAGTCGTAAAAACTCACTCGACCACTGTTCGGTCAAATGGTTCGGTACAACAAAAAGCGATTTCTGACACATTCCAAGCCGTTTGGATTCCATGGCGGCAGCGACCATCTCGAAGGTCTTGCCTGCGCCCACTTCGTGTGCCAGCAGCGTATTGCCGCCGTAGAGAATGTGGGCAACAGCGTTAAGCTGATGCTCTCGCAGTCGGATTTCCGGGTTCATGCCGGAGAAGGTGATGTGACTGCCGTCATACTCTCGGGGACGGGTGGAATTGAAAAGCTCATTGTACCTTGTGACCAGATCATGCCGCCTGTCCGGGTCTTTCCATATCCAGTCGCGGAAAGCATCTTTGATTGCCTGCTGCTTCTGCTGTGCGAGGGTGGTTTCCTTGCTGTTCAGCACACGGCGCTCCTTGCCGTCCGCATCGTACTTGGTATCGTAGATACGCACATCACGGAGATTTAAGGTGTCCTCCAGAATCTTATAGGCGTTTGCCCGTTCCGTGCCGTAGGTCATATAGGCGGCAATGTTATTGTAGCTGACCGCGCTCTTGTTCTTGATGTTCCATTCAGCCGTAAAGGAAGAATAATTCACATCGATCATACGCCGCTGATAGAACGGCGTTTCAAAGGTCTCCCACATGAACTCACGGATATATTCCGGGTCGATCCACGTTGCACCGAGCCGGATTTCAATTTCAGAAGCATCAAGGTCTTTGGGCTGCGCTGCTTTCAGTGCCTCCACATTGTCTGCATAGTTCCCTTCATAAAGGTTCTGTGCTGACTGCGCAATACGCAGTTTTTCACGGACATTGCCGGAGAGGTATTCGTCGGCAGTTTCCCATTGCTTGTTCTTCGGATTTTGAAAAATCACACCGCGCAGCTCGGAGGCAAGCGTATCTTCGTCCTTCCCCGTAAGGGAAGACATATATCCCATATCCACACAGGCTCTTTCGGAAATAGAGAGTGCCAGAGCCTCCGAAGCGGTGTCCACGCTGGTTACGACCTCATGCGCTTTGATGGTGCGCTTGGTGAACATATCCGCCTTGCGTTTCAGGTTTTTATCCTCATCCAGTTCTTCCAGAGAACAGAGAAGATAATAGGAGCTGTCATCGGCAAAGGCCAGCGCATTGGCACGAGAATTGATAAGTCCGTATTTTGCGGTAAAGCTGTCATACAGCGTGTTCAGCTCTGCCTGTGTTTCCCGGATAGTCTCATCGGAGATAAAGCCGTCCATCTGCTGACCGATCAGCTTCTGCACACAGTTTCTGAGCTCTACCATGCCTTTGGCGCGTTCCTTGGCGGTTGCGTTCAGATCGGGCTTTGTCATGATGCTGTTCTGCCGATAGTAAATCTCACCGTCCACAATGGTATAGGAGAAGTTCTTTACATCCGGGTCGGCGGGAATGGACTCCACCAGCGCCTCGTCCTCACCCAGATCGGGCAGCTCCGCTTCCGTGTAGGTGCCACGGATATACTTCACGGCATCTTCAAGCTGATCTTTCAGTTTCAGCCCTTCAATGGGCTCAACAGTAAAATCCGGTCTTCCGTACTGCGTGCTTTCGGAGGTCTGCCGTCCGAGAATCATTTCCGGATGATCTACAAAATAGCTGTTGATGGCAAAACCGTCCTCGTTCTCACCCAGGTGTACCCATTCCGGCTCGATGTCGATGGGGCGGTCTCTTTTCTGCAAAAAGATGATGTCAGAAACTACATCGGTTCCGGCGTTTGCCTTGAAAGCGTTGTTCGGCAGGCGGATTGCTCCGAGAAAGTCTGCCCGCTGTGCAATATATTTTCTTGCCGAGCTGTCCTTTGCGTCCATGGTATAGCGAGAGGTGACAAAGGCCACGACACCGCCCGGACGCACCTGATCGAGTGCCTTGGCAAAGAAGTAATTGTGGATGGAGAAGCCGAGCTTGTTATACTGCGGATCGCTGACCTGATACTGACCGAACGGCACATTGCCGATGGCAAGGTCGAAAAAGTCTTTTCTGTCTGTCGTCTCAAAGCCTGCCACGGTAATATTGGCATTGGGATAAAGCTGTTTCGCAATGCGGCCTGTGATGCTGTCGAGCTCTACGCCGTAGAGCTTACTGTCGGACATTTCCGAGGGCAGCATACCGAAGAAGTTGCCTACGCCCATAGAGGGTTCCAGGATATTACCGGAGGTGAAGCCCATTCTGCCAACCGCGTCATAGATGGCGCTGATAACAGTGGGGCTTGTAAAGTGAGCGTTCAGGGTCGATGCTCGTGCCGCCGCGTATTCCTCCGGGGTAAGGGTCGCATACAGCTCCTTAAATTCCTCTGACCAGTTTTGCTTGGTCTCGTCGAAAGCGTCTGCAAGCCCGCCCCAGCCGACGTACTTGGAGAGCACTTCCTGTTCTTCCGGCGTTGCCTGCCGTCCGTCAAATTCCAGTTCTTTCAGGAGGTTGATAGCATCCATGTTCATACGGAACTTGGCTTTCGGCCCGCCTTCGCCTAAGTGTTCATCGGTAATCTTGAAATTCTGCGCAGGAGGATCGGGCTCGGTGGTCTTGATCGTCTGGATGACTACATCGTAAGGCAGGTGATTTTCCTCTGCCGGATATTCGGCTACGGTTTCGATGGTATAGCCGGGAGTCGGGGTCTCAGGTGTCCGTTGCTCCTGCGGGAAGCGTTCCATCAGTCGCGCAAAGCTTTCTCGGCTCTCCGCGCGGAGAATGGGATACGCAAGCGACGGGTCACGGAGATGAATGTCGAACATGCCGATATTCTCAATAATAAATGGCTTTCCGTCCTCCAGATAAACCGTATCGCCAACAGAATATGGGAAACTGTCACGCTGTTCTTCATAGTCCAGCATGGCCTCCGCATTGGGGAAAGTCTTGACCTCACCGTCAATTACCGTACTGATGGGCGCTTCATCGAGGATTTCGTCAAAATCACGTTCCGGCGACAGATCTGCGGCAGGTTCTTCGGGCTGAATGACAGCAAACAGTCCGTCATCCAAGTGTGCGTCGAACTGCGAGCGCAGAATCTCAACCGGCTCCTGTTCGGGCAAGTCCGGGAATGTGTAATACACATAATCGGCATCGACATTTTCAATGACAATCTCGGATTTTCCGTCTGCCTCGTTTCCGATGCTGACGTGATCGCCCACATGGTAGGCTCTGTTCTCCGGGGTATAAAAAGCGTTTTCTGCCTGCTCCATGGCAGCAATCTGTTCCGTGGGGTTCTGTCCTTTGAGCTGTACTGCATCAATATCCCGCCCAATTTTCAGGAAAGAAACGCGGTGTTCTTGCAGAAATTCGTCGCCGTGATAGCAGACCGGGGAGGCAATCACCACGCGCTGATCGTCGCGGAGCTTCGGCACATCCCCGAAATCCGTTTCAATACCGTAGCTCACCGGGGCATAAAAATAGAGCGTGTTGCCACGCACCCCAAGATATTCCGCGATGTTCTTCTGTTGTTCCGGGAACCGTCCGTCATTCATGAGCTGTAACAGTCTGCGCTGTACCTGTGCCCATTTCAGCGTGACTTCCGTATCGCTTCCGGCAAGTGAGAAATGAAGCGGCTCATTCACATCCCCGCCGTATTCCTGACTGAGCCATGCAGCCGCACCGCGCTCTCTGCCATGTTCGCGCATATAGGAGAACATACGGCCTTGGCTGTCCGGGTCTCCGTTCCAGCGCAGGAGCGATTCATCAATATTGTCCTGCGTCAGCTCGCGTTTCGGTTCTTCCTCCGGTCTGTTGCCGGGGAAAGCAAGATAACCGTCTGCACCGTGTTCGGCTTCATACTCGTTTGTGGCTCTTTCTGCTTCGTGGTCAACGGACAGCATGGTATAGACATGGCGTTCATGGGTGTCCTCATTGACAGCAGAGATCGTCACATCATGCTTGTCGCGGAGCTTTTCAACGTATTCTTCCAGCCGCCTCGCCGGGATGCCGCACATATCCACACGTCCGACATCGGGGATTCTGCGAGAGGTCAGATACAGGTCAAGCTCTTCGGCAGCGATTTTGGCGTCCTCGCCGTACATTTCATAGAAGTCGCCCACTTGGTACAACACAATATCGTCCGGATGCTGTTCCTTGACGCTGTTATAAGCGGTAGGGGCATCATGAATGGCGCGGTATTTTTCCTGTTCCAGCGGGGTCAGATAGCGGTCTTTGCGAATGAGGTCGGTGATTCGCTTGGCAACATCGCCCCATTTGAGCTGGATTTCAGTGCAGTTTTCTTTCTTGAGGCTTAATCCCTTGGCGCTGTGGTCTTCACCGCTGTGCGTTGCACCGGATACGGCATGAGAATGACCCCCTGTGCCGTATTCCTCTTTGAGAAAGTCTGCAAGCTCTTTCGGCGTGTGGTTCGCAGAGAAATATTCGTAGATACGGAGCTTGCCGCCTTCCATGCCGGAGCCGCCGGACAGAGATTCTGCGATCTCGTCCTCGGTAATGAAACCTCCGACTTCGGGAAGCTCTGCCATGTCTGTGGTAAATTCCCGACGCTCCAACGACAGGTCTTTCAAAGCCGCATAGATCTGATCGAAATGGTGGTAGTTAAAGCGCATGAGAGAGCGATCTTGCTCTCGCGCCGTCCAGAAAGCGGCAAACTGATCTGTCAGTTGTGCTCTGAATTCGGGATTCATGAGCTGTTTTGCCAGCCGTTCCGTTTCGTCCGGGAAACCGCCGCCTTGGACGGTCTCCATGAGGTCGAGATACTTTTCGCTTCGGGCTTCCTCGCTCATATCATGGTAAAGATACCAAAGAGACTGCGCGAGCTGCTGGCGCTCATGACCGGGCATTTCGGCAAGCTCCACATTGGTAGCAAAGGAGCCCCCGTCCAGCATTTCACCGATACGCTCCGCCGCTTCACTCCACGGCAGAACGTGGGCAGAGGAAAGATACCGGGATGAGCTTCCGTTTGCGACATGAATGCCGTCCTCGGCATACCACGCGGAATAACGTCCGTGATCGGTAATGATACCGTTGCCGCCTCGGAAAGTGCTTTTCAGATACTCCGCGATTTCCTCGGTGCTTTTGCTCTTGGAAAATTCCGCTGCGATATTCATTCTGCCGCTGTCACGGTTGCCTGCAAGACGCAGGACATGGTCAATCTCTTCCTGCGGAATGGACATAGAAAAAGGAACGGGTGCGTCAAATACACTCGTTCCTTGCTCTATAAACGCTACCTGCTCATCCTCCGTGGGGAACAAACTCAGTTGGTATGCCGCCTGCGGTTGTGCCGGCTCTGATTCCGGCTCATCCGGGGTTAATTGTACACCAGCTCGTTCAGGATCGTTTCCTCTGCCTGCGCTTTCAGGTTGTTCATCAACCCGACCCACCTCATCTGATCGCGGGCTTTCAGTTCCTCCGTCACGCCATTCTGATTCATCAGCGACCGCATCATCTGCTCCAATCTCCGGTTCGCTGTCTCGTCGATCTCTCTGAGGTGCGGGAACAGCTTCTCGCTCAGCACCAGACGGTTGTACAGCCCCGGTCTGTGCTCCTGCAAATAACTCCTGCGAAGTCTCCCGTACTTGCCCAGGGGTCTCGCTTCCTCCTGCGTCTCGCTCAGCGTCAGGTCTGGGAGCAGGTAATCTCCGTTCTTCGTGTAGGTCAGTTCTGTCATGGTTCTGGCTCCTTTCCGCGTTTTTTTCGCGCTCATAATTTTTAATGGTGACTTCTATCTGCCGCAGCACCTGTCCGCTGATCCTGCTTACCGCCGTACCCAATTCCGCGGCGGCTGCCGGGGTGTTAAAGTCGAAGATGGGAAGGAAATCTTCATGCTCGAAGCGGTTTTCCGGTTCAAGACCGCATCTTGACATGAGCGAATAGGTGATGCTGACGGTGGCGGCATTGCGAAAGGCCACGCCTACGTTGAAATCATCATAGCCATTAAGGAATGAATCGTCAACGATGTCGAGAATATCCCGCTGATAGTCGTTCCAGTATTCATTCGCAAGCTGGGCGGCAATATGCTCCAACTGATCGGGAAGTCCATTTTCGCCGGATACATCGTATCGGCTTTCCAGCATGGCAGATACCGCGTCAGCGTGTTCTTCCCGGTATTCCCATAGATACGGGGTTCGTGCCTGTTCAGTTCTGCCGGTATCCGCTACATCGAATACATAACGCAGTCTCGGTTTCTCTCCACTGCTGTCAATAAGGGCTATGCCCTTAGAACCGCGCCGGACATAGCGGCCCATCTTTTCGTTCCAGAAGTCATACTCAGCGCAGGCTGTGGCGTCCGGGCGCTGGGCGTGAATCATGACCTGCTCGGCATACGGGTACTTATACAGCCGTGCAGCGGTGGAAAGAAAACCTGTCCAACCCTGATAGCTTCCCGTGATCTGCCGCTGTGCCTCGTCTGCCATCTGCATATACAACTGTAATTTGCTTGGCATGTGGTTCCTCCTTCTTGGTAAAAAATTTGAGCACCCGGAATTGGGTGCCCTATGTAAGATACAGCATTTTCTTTATGTGGTATATAAAAAGGAGCAATCCGAAGAGTGCTCCTTTTTACTGCATATTTTACGCCTTCATATCAAGGTCTTGTATAGGTTAAATGTGGAAAAACGAGGAATATAAAAATCAGCACTGTCTGATATAATAAGTGTTTTTTCCTGCTCCTTGCTTTACAAGCTCTCCACGCTCCACCATAACTCGCAAATTCCGTTCGACGGTCGAAGCGCTTATGTTCGAGCAAAGCTCCACGATTTCGCGCTTTGTGAATTTGCCAATCTTGCTTTCAACTGCTCTTCTGACAGTATCTTCGGAAGAAGGGGCAAGGATTTCCATTCGATCTTCAAAATCCCGATATGCGCTGATGATCGTGCCCAGCAGGTATTTGATGAAATGAGTGGGATCATCCTGTTCCTCATGCCAACCGCTCTGGGACAATTCAAGAGCATCGTAATATGCACCCTTATTTTTTGAAATCTTTGCTTCCAATGAAATATATTTGCCTACCTCATAGCCTGCTCGATAGAGAAGCAGCGTAGTGAGAAGTCTTGACATTCTGCCGTTACCGTCAAGAAATGGGTGAACACAGAGAAAATCATGGATAAATACCGGAATGAGAATCAGCGGATCGACCTTGCTTTCTCCGACAGCTCGATTGTAGGCGTCACAGATTTCCTGCATGGCAGGCGCAGTCTCGTAGGGAGCAAGCGGTGTGAACAGCGTGAAGGATTTTCCAGTTGCATCTGTTGCGCTGATATAGTTCTGCACATTCTTGAAGCTGCCGCCAAAGGCAGAATCCGTGTGGCTGAACATGATCTTATGAAGCTGAAGAATATAGTTCGGTGTCAGAGGGATATATTCAAAGCTCTCATGTACAACATTCAACGCATCACGATATCCGGCGATTTCGCTTTCGTCTCTGTTGCGTGGGGTTGTCTTATCATTCATGAGCTGGCGAAGACGTGTTTCCGTTGTCCGGATTCCTTCTATTTCATTGGATGCTTCTGTGCTTTGTATTTTTGCGATTTCAACAAGCCTGTCAAGCTGATCGGGCTTTTGCCGGAGATATAAAGCCTGCTTTCCCTTTTGCTCGTGAATCTGAGAAAGATAGTTCACGATTTCCGTATCCCATAACTGATCTTTCAATTTAGAGTAATCAAACTGACGCATTCTCATCACGCCTCCTTCTTTCTCGTTAATTATAACCGTTTTGACGAGAATTATCAAGACGTTGACGCAATATAATTAAAGCAACGGAGGACTCAACAATACTTTATTTCTTTCAGCCGCTTTCTTCTGCGCGAATTTCAAGTTATCGGGGGTATATTTTGAAATATCTTCTCTGAATACCCTCTATAACTGCAAACTTCATACGAAAATGTCAGCGTAAACTTTGAGGCTAATCATTGAACGTAATGGAAATTTTTGCGGGTTTACGCATTTTTGTCCATTAGAAACGTGTGGTCATAAGAATAGGGAGCAGCCCGAAGACCGCTCCCCATATCTGTAGGTGTCACTCATCTGCGTCGAAGTCCGGAACAAGTGAAAGTTCGGCAAACTGTGCATCAGTGATGGCGTTCAGCTTGCCGATGGTACTGTCGGTCAATTCCCGAAGCTCCGATTCATCTTCGTCCAGATAGCCGCGCATTTCGTTGAGCGCGTCAATCAGATCTTTTCGTGTATCCCGGTTGTAGATACACATGAGGTTCATTTCATCGTTGGTAAAATTCATCATTACAGCTCTCTTTCCGCACTTTTTGAACGTGCTGTTTTTTTCGGTTCGCTGACCGGTGCATGAAGCTTTGCCAGAACGGATGGCTTCTTTTGCTGTTTGGGTTCTTCTTTCTGCGTCTCCTGCTCACGGCGTACCGCCTCCACATAGGAGCGCAGAGATACAGGCTTGCCGGACATGGCCTCTGCCTCAATTTCTGCGGTACTTTTCTTATGCCCGTTGTTGATGATGCCGTCGATCATGCCGTAATCATCCTCCATCTACATTTCAGCGGCTTTCAGATAATTGTCTGCCTTGAACTTTTCCAGTTCCTTAAAGCCGAAGGTATCGCAGTAATGATAAGATACATCCGGCCCGCGCTTGATCGCAACGATGTCGCTGACGGACAGGCTGTGCCCGGTAAAATCCGTGGGGCGATAAATATTGAACTGTGCATACGCCTGCTCTAATACTTCACCCTTGGAGCCGCCGTCATAAAGGGGCTGTGTGTAAATCGCCTTATAGTTGTCAGCGTTGGGGGCATTCTTCAACTCGTCGGAGCCTGCAAAGAAGAGCTCTCTTGGAGCCGTATCTTTTAGCTGATAGATCAGAATACCGTCCTCCGGGTTCTGTTCAAAGCGCTTTTCCACGTCGCGGGGCGGAATGTCTGCTTTGATGGCATCCCAATCCTCGCGGGAGATACCGAACATTCCGTTGTGCTCGATGATCTCCCGGTCATCCAGCGCCATGGCTTCGGTGTTATCTCCATAGAGAAGATATACCGTCACGTCACGCTCCATCAGTTCCAAAGCGCGGTCTTTGGACAACGGCAGCATTTCCTCATCCGTATAGCCGTAGCTCTGCATGGCTCTTTCATTGATTTCCGGATCAGGCATCGGCTCATCGCGGTTCTGTTCCGGGCTGTCCGGGAGTATTTCTTCTGGTGCAGCAGGAGCTTCGGACAGAACGGTGGTCGTTTCCATATCGGTCACATAATCGTTCTCCCACGCCGTGACTTCCGAGCTTTGTAGGTCGTCCAGAATCCCGATGTCTGCAAGCTGGAGCGGTGTGTCGTTTCCAAGCTCATGGAGCTTACAGATTTCCTGTGCCGCATCCATTATCAGAGGCAGATCGGAATCAAGCTGTCCGCCGTCGATTTCCTTTTTGCTGGTCTTGTCGTAAAGGGTATAGTCAAAACCCTCATCGCTGCGCTGAATGTGGAGATATTTGTCATCGACGGTGTAAAGGCGTTCAAAGGTGGTCGCCAGTTCCTGCTCGACAGGCTCTTTTTCCTGCGTAATACCGCGCTCCTTGCAGATTTCAGCATAATGGCGGTCAATATCCGTAATCAGCTCAGAGGAAGTTTTATTGATGGTTTCGAGAGAAGCACGAAGTTCGGTCAAGTCCTTGCCCTTTGCCCAGGTCGCAAGGTAGCCGAAGCTGTTTTCTCCAGTCTCAATGCCATAGTAGGCACAGACGGCATAGGAAATGCTTTCGGCCTGGATCTCCTCCGTGGCGCGGGAAAGCTTTGCCTTTTCGGGGAACGCCGCATGATAAAACTCTTTTACCGTCTGCTGATCGCCTGTAAAATTCAGACCGTCCTCCCCAAGATAGAGGAAACCTTCTTCCGGCAGTTCAACAGGCTCCGCAGTAATGACGGATGCAGCATGATTCACCACAACATGCTCCTGAATGGTCACGGGCATACCGGGGTCATAGTCCGAACCACGCAGGTCATAGCAGTACAAGCCCTCCGGCAGCTTATCACGGTCAACACGCCCGTTGGAGAACAGGGCAGGTTTTCCGAACAGCTCAATACCCTGATACTTTTCTCCGATTTCATCCTTATTATGGAGCTTGGAATGGGCGATCTCATGAACAGCGGCACAGACCGTCTGTACTTCGCTCATGCCCTCACGAACAGCAATGCGCTGATCGTCCAAAGAGAAGAAGCCGTCCATATTCGCCGCCATAGGCTCAATAACAAGGAGAACAGGTGCGCTGCGGCGCAGAGCTTCCATGAACACATCATAGTTCTGCACATTCCCGTGAAGGTCGGACGCAAGCTGCGGCAGGGGCTTACCCTCCGTCTGGCTCACATCGAATACGGTCACGGGCTTAAACATGGGGATACAGATTTCTCTTTCTTCCTTCATCACATTCCCGTCTGCATCCAGTATGGGAAGTTTGGTATCCGGGTCGATCTTTTCCTTTTCGATCTTCTTTTTATAGGGCGTCGGAGCAATGATCTTAATGCCTTTTTCGCCCTTCATGACATTTCTGCCGAACTGGTCATGCCATTTGTTGAAGCCCGCCACATGGGTGGCGTCAGGGCGCTGCATATAGATCAGCATGGTGTTGTTGACGCTGTACTTATGAAAGCGGCTCATGGTGGAAAGATACTGCCTATACTTGTCGCTTTCAAACAGCTCCTTGATGCCGGTCTCTATGCTGTCGGTAATGTCTTTGAGCCGCGCTTTATTCTGCTCGGCATAGCTTTGGTTTTCTGCCATAGACTGAATACCTCCTTATTTTTGTAAAGAATGCGGCTCCCGCACGGAAAGGAAACGCCGTCCATGCAGGAGCCAATCAGGTTATTTCGTGAAGTCCAGCTTATAGGAAGAACGGCTGCCGTCATCTTCCAAAACAATGAACGCATCGTAGGTCTTGCCGGTCTTTTCCGAGTAAATGCCGCTTGCATAGGTGCGTCCGTCCTTCAAAAGAGACGAGACCATCTTCTTGGTCAGATTGATCTTTTTTGCGGTAAGGAAACGGTTATCCCTCCACAGGCCGAACTTGCAGCTTCTTCTTTCACAGAAGTACCCGTTTTTACTCTCCGTAACATCTGCGCCGCAGCGGGGGCATTTGCCGACCACAGGTCTGCCGGAGGGAAAAAGAACCTCCGCGCCGTCAATGGGCACACAGTCACGAACAAGCTCTGTCACCATTGCAAAGATACCGGAGAGAAATACGTCCGCTTCCATTTCGCCGCGTTCGATCTCTTTGAGTCTCTGTTCCCATTCGGCAGTGAGCAGCGGAGACTGGAGTTCTTCGGGAAGCACGGTAATCAGGGATACGCCTGCGGCAGAGGGAATGAGATTGACAGCCTTCTTTGCGCTTTTACGCTCCGCAAAGCCTGCGGAAATAAGCTTTTCAATAATGCCTGCACGGGTCGCGGGAGTGCCGATGCCTTTTCGCTCTGCATCCTCCGGCATATCCTCTTTGCCCGCCGTCTCCATGGCAGACAGAAGCAGATCTTCCGTGTAGTGCTTGGGCGGGGTCGTTTTGCCTTCCTTAACCTCACTGGAAGACACGGAAAGCGTCTGCCCTTCGGAGAGCGCAGGTACAATCTTGTCCTGCATTTCCTTTTCGGTAAAAGCTCTCCATCCTATGCGCACAACAGACTTTCCCTTGGCGGTGAACTCTGTGCCGCTACAGTCCATGGTAATCACAGTCTCACGGTAGATGAAGGGTTCACTGACAGCCAAAAGCACCTGACGGGCGACAAGACGCAGGATTTCCCGTTCTCCTGCGGGAAGTGCGTTCAAGTCTGTCTCTCCGCTTGCCATGGTCGGGACAATGGCGTTGTGGTCGCTGACCTTACGGCTGTTGCATACCTGCTTTGCAATCACATCGGGAGCATCTGCGTTCAGGATACCGGCAGCGCAGAGAACAAGGGGCTTGACGCTATCCTCCATATCGTCGGTGAGATAGCGGCTGTCGGTACGGGGATAGGTGCAGAGCTTCTTTTCATAGAGGCTTTGCAGATAGTCCAAAGTCTGCTGCGCGGTATAGCCCAGCAGTCGGTTTGCGTCTCTCTGGAGGGTAGTCAGGTCATAAAGTGCCGGAGCTTTCTCCGTCTTTTCCGTCAGTGTGACGGATGTGACCTGTGCGCTCTGACCTTTGCAGCGCTCCGAAACCTGCTTTGCTTCCGCTTTATCCTTCATGCGCTCTCCGGCAGCGGAGAAGTCTCCGAAGCCGAGATTGACGGTATAGAACGGTTTCGGCTGAAAAGCGCTGATCTCCGCTTCACGCTGTACAAGCAGTGCCAGTGTGGGAGAGACAACGCGCCCCACATTCAATGTGCGGTGATACATCACGGAGAACAGGCGCGTTGCATTGATGCCAACCAGCCAGTCTGCCTTGCTGCGGCAGAGCGCGGACGCATAGAGATTGTCGTATTCGGCCCCGTCTTTCAGATTATTAAAGCCTGAACGGATTGCCTCATCCTCCATGGAAGAAATCCAGAGACGCTTCATGGGCTTGCGGCAGTTGTTCAGATTGTAGACCGTGCGGAAAATGAGCTCACCCTCGCGCCCCGCATCGCAGGCGTTGATGACCTCGGTAACATCATCCCGGTTCATGAGGGTACGCAGAAGAGTAAGCTGCTTCTGCTTATCCCGTGCCACGGTGTACTGCCATACATCGGGAAGGATCGGCAGATCCTCCTTCCTCCATTTGCCGTACTTTTCATCGTAGGCGTCGGCATCGGCAAGCTCCGCAAGGTGTCCAAAACACCAGGAAACAAGATAGCCGTTGCCCATAAGAAAACCGTCCTCGCGCTTCTTTGCGTCGAGAACGGCGGCAATGCTTGCTGCCACAGAGGGCTTTTCACATACCACTAATCTGTAATTCGTCATAGTCTTTATTCCTCCTCATCGTGAATATCAAATTCATCCGGGGCATCCCAGCCCTTTCCGCGTAAAAACTCTTTGCGGAGCGTGTTGTTCACACAGTCCTCAATGGCCTTGTGAACGTAAAGGTCGCAGTTTTCATAGCTGTATTCATCAAAATAGTATTTGAACTCGTAATAGATAGATTTCACAGGCTTGGGGGTGCGGAGCAGAACCTCCGCATCCCCATCACCGTCCGCAACAGCCTTTACGATCATCTGACGGATGATATATTCGTACAATTTCTTCCCGCCTCGATATCCGGGTGTCTGGGAAAGCGCCTGTTTGACCATCCGCGCCTGTTCTTTCTTCATAATCCGCACCAGCTTCTCACGGGGAGTCAGCTCTACGGCCTCGGCTGTTTTATCTGTCTGTGTCATTTTCACCCTCCATGGTATTCGTATCGTCTTCGGATTCAAACTCATAATCGGCATCTTCCTCTTCGTCTTCACCGTAGTCGTAATCGTCCAGATCGTCGCTGCCCTTGGTATCCGCCTTGGGCTTACGGAACTTGAACCAGTACAGTGCGCCACCGCCGCCTAACAGAAGAAGCAGGACAACGACAACAGCGCCGGGGTTTCCGGAGCTTTTCTCGGGCGTATCATCCGCAGGCTCGGTGGGTTCGGGTGTCGTTTCCGTGACCGCTTCCTTGCCGTGGCACTCACTCATATTCGTGCGGCAGACGGGACAGCTCGTGTTGATGGAACCTACGGCGCATTTATCCGTACAGGTACAGGTGGGAACAATCGCTTCGCCGTCTTCCATGAGTGCCATCAGGTCGGCTTCGTCCACAAGGTTAAGGAAGTGGACATTTTCATTGCCCTTATCGTCACGGTCAATAATGAGATAAAATGTGTTTCCGGACTTGCTCTCCACAGTAATGAACTGTTTGCCTGCGGCACTGCTTGAACCAATGTCATCCACAAGCGTCAAGTTTCCGTCCGGGGTAAGGGCGGTACTTCCTTCTGTGTTATCCGAAGTGCTGTCAGCGGTGCTTTCGGCAGGATTGGCATTGTTGGTCGTGCCGACATTCGTGTTGTTGGAGGAACAATATTTCAGCAGAGCTTCGATCAGAGCATCTTCGCTGCTCGCATGATGTGCAGTGCTTTCTGCTGTGCTCAGGACTTTAAGATAGTCTCCGCAGACATATCCGGTCTGTTCCGGAACAACGATCTTGTACCAACCGTTGCTTTCACCAATGACCTCAACCTCCGTACCGTTCAGAAGATGTCCGATAATACTGTTGTTCAGGCCGGGGCCGGTGCGCAGATGCAGATAGGAGTTGACATTGACTACCTTGCCTGTCTTTTCAGGCTCATCGTTCAGTGTCCAGCTCTGATTCCCAATGGTAACGGTGCGGCTGCCGTCGCTGTTCTCGGTCACTTTCACCGCTGCAGACTGTGTGTTTCCGGCCTGCGAATTACCGTTCTCTTCCTCGCCCTGCGTGTTTTTGATCTGCACACCCCCGGTTGTTTCTCCGGGATCGCCGCCCGCAGCATAGGCTGAAAAGGAAAATGCCGTCATGCAGAGCACGACGGCAAGCAGCATAGCAATAAGCTTACGTTTATTCTTCATTCTCAGAATCCTCCGTTCTTCTGTATTCATCGGGCAGCGGAGCCGTGGGCTTGCGTTCCAGCATCGCCATCAGCTCGGCAAGCTGCTCAATGGTCAGCCCGTTCTCACGAACAATGCCGACAATATCCGTGTTCTCCAGTTTCAAAATCTGCTCGTCCAGCGCTTTCAGCCTTGCACTCAGCACAGTGACCTTTTCAGCCACTTTCTCGCGTTCCAGACGCAGCTTTTCCAGTCTTGGGTTCATAACATCCTCCTTCGTGTGTTTTTAAGGTAATCTGCCGAACTGAAGAAAATGACTTCTCCAGTAGCTGGTGTCTATTGAGGTGTACTGTATGGGGTCGCCGCAGTGGAGCATCATGTTATTGCCTACATAAATGCCCACATGGGACGCTCCGGTGGTGTCATAGGTACCCTCAAAGAAAATGAGATCGCCGGGACGTGCGCTTTCCGGGGACACATACGCGCTCATGCTTCTGAGCCCCTCCGCACCCAACCTTCCGAAATTCCAGTGCAGTCCGCAGTGGTTGTAGACATACGAAACAAAACCGGAACAGTCAAAGGAGGTCGCGGGCGAGCTGCCGCCCCACACATAGGGAAAGCCGAGATACTTTTCCGCTTCTTCGATGATAGCGGCAAACTGTTCGTCTGCCAGTGCTTCCGGGGGTATCTCGTATTTCTCATAGTCGGTGTTGTAATACTTGCCGACATACGCGGAACCGGCAAACAGATCGGGGCGGTTGCCCAGCGTGCTCATATACACGGCATACATGGAGAGCTGATCCTGTGACATGATATACACCGGCACATGGGAGAGATTGAAATTTTCCAGCTCCACATGGCAGATATAATAGGTGTAGGGAACCTGAACATCGTATTCGTATTCCTCGGTATAGCTTTCTCCGGTATTGGGGTCAACGCGGGTTCTTACTCCGGTGCGGGTCTCGGTGCGGTATCTTGTTTCCGTTGTCACGGTCTCCGTGAGGATATACTGTTTCTCAAAGAGGGTATCCAGTATGCCGCCCACTTCGTCTATCTTCCATTCACCGCCCTTGAGGGCTGTAATGGCAGAAATGAGCACATAAGGGTCATGCTCGATCTCGTCCAGATCGAAATGGTACTCGTCATAGTCGTGTTCGGCTTCGTAGTGATCCAGTTTGTCTTGCAGCTCCTGTTCCATAGCGCAGTAGGCTGCTTCCGCTGCCAGCATATCCGCATCCTCCAAAGGATAGGTGGAAGCTACAACACTGGAGCTCAGCCCCTGAAAGATCGTGGAACAGGAGGAAACGCAGGTCACAATAAGCAGGATTACAGCGGCGATACCGCCGACAATAAGGAAACCTTTCTTATGCCGCACAATAAAGGAACCCGTTTTCTTTGTATCCTCCGCAGCCCGTTTTGCCGCTTTCGCCGTTGTCTCGGATGCCTGCATCGTATTCCTTGCGCCGTTACCGGCTTTCGCGGCGGCGTATTCCTTCTTGATTGCCCGTTTCTGCTGCCATTTGGAATACGGATTGGAAGCCTTGCCATATTCCGCTTCATACTCCCGGTTCAGGGCTTTAAGATTGGCTTTATCCGCAGCGGCTTCCGCTTTCTCAACCTTGCGATAGGGCTTCTCCACATGGGAGTGGTGCGCCGTTTCCGCATACGATACGTACCCTCTGCCGTTTCAGAAAGCGTATTTGCCGCTTCTATGCCGGAATTGCCGTCGTTGTCCTCACGGATCGTGCGGTGGATTGCGCCGCGGACGGTATCCAGCGACGCTTTTTGTGCAGCATGAGACAGCTTGGAGGGCGGGCGCTTCTTATCTACTTCCTCAAAAAACAAGCGCGTTGTGACCTTGCCGCTGTCGGCGTCTACAACACGCTCTTTTACTTTTACGGTTTTCTTCGGAATTTTGGCTTCCGCTTTCTCCAGCGTATCTGCTGCCTTATCTGCTTTGCGTATGACCTTTTCAAGCTCCGGCAGGGCGCGTTCTTCCTCGGTGAAGATCAGCCTTGGTGCGCGTTTTGCCATAGGCCATCACCTCAATTTCCATCTGTCTGTTCGGACAGTTTAGTTGTAATAACCTTATACAGCTCCCTATCCTTGGGGAAGTGGTCAACAAAGGGCAGGATAACACTGCCATAGAACAGCAGACCTTCTCCCTCGGCGCTCTGGGTCACATAGGAAAGCTGGTGCGGAGAGATATTGAGCTGCTTTGCAAGAATCTGTCTGTCGCCGGATGCCTGATTGAGCATATACACATAGTCAGAGTTTTCAAAGATGTTCTCTACCTCACGGGAGGAAAGCAGGTCTTTGACGTTTTGGGTAATTCCGGTGGGGATTCCGCCCCATTTACGGAAGCGCTTCCAAATTTCCACGGTATATGCGGCGGTCTGTTCCTCCTTGAGCAGGAGGTGCATTTCGTCGATATAGTATCTTGTGGACTTGCGCTGTTCACGGTTGATAGTGACGCGGTTCCATACCGCATCCTGTACTACCAGCATCCCGATCTTTTTAAGCTGCTTGCCGAGCTCCTTGATGTCAAAGCTCACCACACGGTTCTGAATATTCACGTTGCTTCGATGATTGAACACATTCAAGGAACCCGTGACATAGATTTCAAGCGCCGTTGCGATATACTGCGCTTCCTTTTCCTCCTGTCTGCGCAGCTCGTTATACAAGTCCTCCAGAATCGGCATTTTTTCGGGTACGGGGTCATTTAGATAATCCCGATAAACGGAGCGCACACAGCGGTCGATGATGGTTTTCTCCACAGGCTGCAATCCATCCTTGCCGCCTACGATCAGCTCACAGAGCGACAGGATGAAGTCGGATTTCAGAGACAGCGGGTTTTCATCGTCGCTGTAATTGAGGTTCAGATCCATGGGGTTCAGATAGTCGCTTGATGTGGGCGAGATCTTCACCACCTGACCGTGCAGATGCTCTACCAGAGGCCCGTATTCCGCTTCGGGGTCGCAGATGATAATGTCATCGTTTGTGACAAGGAACACATTCGCGATCTCACGCTTGGCACTGAAAGACTTACCGGAGCCCGGCGTACCGAGAATCAGGCCGTTGGGGTTTTTGAGAAGCTTTCGATCAACCATAATAAGGTTGTTGGACAGGGCGTTGATGCCGCAATACAGAGCTTCCTCGCCGTCCTGGAACAGCTCCTGCGTGGTAAACGGCACAAAGATGGCAACACTGGAGGTGGTCAGGCCGCGTTTGATCTCGACCTGGTTAAGACCCAGAGGCAATGCGGACATAAAGCCTTCTTCCTGCTGAAAGTCCAGTTTTGTGAGCTGGCAGTTATACTTCTGCGCGATGGAGCTCGCCTGGAAGAAGTTGTTGCCAAGCCGCTGCTTGTTGTCCGCTACATTCACAACAAGGAAGGTCAGCAGGAACATACGCTCGTTGCGGCTTTGCAACTCCTGCAGGAGCTTTTTTGCTTCGCTTCCGTAGGTAGCAAGGTCAGACGGGATAATATCCATATCGTAACCTGCGCGCACAGCCTTTTTCTGTTCGTCCATCTTCATCCGGTCAAGGTCTGTGATCTTGCGCTTGATGGTCTTGATGGCCTTGACCTGATCCACCGACTGAATGTGCATACTGACAATGAGGGAACTTTCCATATCCAGGAAGTCTGCCAGCATACGGTCATTGAGCTCCGGTGCAAGTATTTGCAGGAAGGATACGCAGCCGACCTTGCTGCCGACGCCGAAGCAGTTGCCGGTCTTGAACTCAAAGGAGCTGGGGGCGATAAAGTCCTTAACGGACAGCCCGGAGGGGGCAAGCCAGTTCCAAGAGAAGCGGAAAGGCAGTTGCTCATCCATGTGCATCATCCCGTGCATAACGCGCAGGCGCTCTATGCCGTTCATGCTTGCCGCCATAACGCCCAGACGCCGGAAGTTGTTGAGAATATCTGTTTCAATACGTTCCAGTCTCGGCTTTGCCGCTTTGAGATTATCTGCCTCGATGCCGAAGGTCAGATACTTGGTCTTGATAAGGCCGTTATTGCCTCTGGCAAGCTGGTTTTGCAGCATTTCGGTATACTCGGTACGGAGCTTATCGAAGCAGTCTCCCTGCAAGGGGATCGCAATGCGCTCCGCATAGCTGTCCTTGGTCGCGGACAGATTGATAAACGAAAGCTGAAAGCGGATGGAACTGTCAAAATAGTTGAGAAAATCGCACCAGCCGTCAAAGATGGCTGTCTTATCCTCATTCTGATTGAGCTGATAGTTGATGTCCTGAAACTGGACAGTTTTTGTGTAGTAGTTGTCCGTCACACGACAAACGCCGTCCGGATACATCCGCTGAAAGGGGATGCTGTCCTGTGCGGACTTTACCTTCTTATCCTGTTTTTTCGCTCGTGCAATCGCCGCTTCAATCTGTTTTCTTTCGGCTCTTGTGAGCTTTCTTGCCGGTGCTTTGTTTGTGGACAATC
>ENA-UONV01001530-UONV01001530.1-human-gut-metagenome-genome-assembly--contig:-CS4-NODE-1530-length-19983-cov-4.552991_pt1 | contig 19983 bp, 18 predicted proteins | sample MGYA00242461_ERZ724008 | MGnify/ENA metagenome assembly ERZ724008 | reverse complement strand
TGAATTCCTCCGCGCGGAGGGATTTCGGGTTGTAGGTTGCCATAGTTTGGATTCCTTTCTGTTCGGTCAGAGCCTGTCTTTCCGATAAGATGATAAGATTGTATTTTTTGCCCCAAGGGGGATTTACCGTTTGACATCGCCGCGGGCGGTGACGACGCGGTAGCCGATGGCTGCCATCTCGTCCGCAAGACGGCGGACGCATTCCGCCGCCTCCGTGCCGCTTGCCGGCTTGCCGTCGTAGAGTGTGTACTGCCCGCGTACGGCGGCGGGGGAGAGATTGGGCATCACGACATTCGCGCCCGCCGCAATGCCGCGCGCCCGCCCGTCCGGCTCCGCCGTGCCGCGCGCCGTCGTCGCGGGGAGCAGGACATGCGGCAGCATCAGCCGCACCAGCGAGACGAGGAAGACCGTCGCCTCCGCCGTGCCGGGCGGGAAGGCGGCAAACGGCGTCGCGTGGTGCGGGAGAAACGGCCCGATGCCCACCATGTCGGGGCGGAAGGTCTCGATGAATTTGAGGTCTCTTGCCACATGCGCCGCCGTCTGATAGGGCGAACCGACCATGAAGCCGCAGCCCACCTGATAGCCGAGGGCGCGGAGCGTGTCAAGGCAGTGCAGGCGGTTCGCATGCGACATCGCCGCCGGGTGCAGCTTTGCATAATGCGCCGCGTCGGCGGTCTCGTGGCGCAGGAGATAGCGGTCGGCGCCGGCGTCGCGCAGCGCGCGGTAGCTTTCGTCCGACCGTTCGCCCAGCGAAAGCGTAACGGCGCAGTCGGGGAACGCTGCCTTGATGGCGCGCACCAGCGGCACGAGCCGCGCGTCCGAAAACGCCGCGTCCTCGCCGCCCTGCATCACAAAAGTACGAAAGCCGAGCGCATACCCCGCGCGGCACGCGGCGAGAATTTCGTCGTCGTCCAGGCGATAGCGCGTGCAGACCGCGTTGCTTTTCCGGATGCCGCAATAGTAGCAGTCGTTTTTGCAGATGTTGCTCACTTCGATGAGCCCGCGGATGTAGACATCCGTGCCGTAGACGGCGCGCCGCCGCGCGTCCGCAAGCGCCGCGGCGTAGTCTGCCACGGCGGCGCGCCCGGCGTAGAGCGCCGCATATTCGGTTTCGGTCAGCGTGTGCGTCGTGTCCAGTTTGTCAATGAGGGCGCGCAGCGCGTTGCTTGTATCCATGCGTCTCCTTTCCGAGGCGAAAAAAGCGCCGCGAAAAACGCGGCGCTCGTGGCGCAAAGAAAAAAGCCAAAGGTTTTCTTCAGTCCGCGTCTTTCGCCTTAACTTCGTTTCGGCGTCAGGGGGATTTTGATTGTAAATGCGGCGGTCAGTCCGCCTTGGAGTAGGCTGCCTTGGCGGAAACGCCGTGCAGCTTGCCGATGCGGCCGGTCAGGGTGTTGATCTTGTCCTGCGGCGCGTCGATGGCGATGCTGATGATGTTGATGTTTTTTGCGCGGTAGGGAATGCCCATTCTGCCGATGACATATTCGCCGTATTCGTGCAGCAGCTCGTTCAGCGCGGCGACGCTCTCCGCATCCTCCACGATGATGCTGATGACCGCAACTCTCGTTTCCATAAGCCGACCTCCTCTTTCGGGATGATTCAGTATACCATACAATCGCCGCGAAGTAAAGACACTGGCGGCGTTTTTTATTTCAGCAGCGTGTATGCGTGCAGGCGGTAGGTCCAGAGCGCGTTTGAACCCTTGTCCGCGCCGGTGTAATACACGGTCAGGCTGTGCCCGCCCGGCAGCCAGCCGTAGGCGTCGCGCACCAGTGCGACATTGTGGTTGCGGGCAAAGCCGGTCTCGGCAGGGCCGATGTGCTCCAGCTCATTCCAGCGCACCTTGGTCATGTCGTCCCCCGCGAAGTATGCCACGCGGAAGTATTCGGTGATGTAGTTCGGCTCGTCCGACGGATAGGGGTGCGAATCCGTTGCCATATAGAAGCTGTTCGAGCCTGCGTCGTAGGCGAAGTCGGCGTTGCCGATGTAGTCGCCGCCGCCCGTGCGGGTCGTCAGCCCCGTCGCGGCAAGGTCGGTGTGCGAGAGGCGGACGGGATTTTCGAGGTCGGCAAAGTTCCATTCGTCGACAAATTCATGCGTGCGGGTCGCCGTCCCCTCGGTGTAGAAGACATAGACCGTGCTGCTCTTATCCTTGCTCACCAGCGATGCCTGCCCCACGCCCCACTGCCATGCGTCGCCCTCGCGCACATAGGGGATGGTGGGCGTGTCGGCAATCTTGACAAACGGCCCCATCGGGTCGTTTGCCACGGCGAAACCGATCTCGTTGTCCTGGTTGTCATAGGAGGTGCAGCCGAGATACGCCATCAGATAGCTGTAGGACTGCCCCTTGTAGGTGAAGTTGCCCTTGACCACGGAGGGGTCGCAGGTGTGGTGCGCGTCCCATTTGCCCGCCGTCGGTTCGAGCACGATTGTTTCCGCGCCGTAGGTGTAACTGCCGTCGGCGTTCGGCGTGCCGCGGCGGCAGCCGATGTAGTCAATGATTTCGTAGCTGTTCTGGTTGGTGCAGTAGTAGAGGTAGCGCGTGCCGTCCGCCTCTTCGAGGACGGAGGGGCAGTAGTTGTAGATGCCGGTGGTTTTCGTCGGCGTGCAGAGCAGGGCGTTCTGCGTAAAGTTGCTGCCCGCTGCAGCATAGCGCAGAATGCAGAGGACATCGACGAGAGTAACTTCGCCGTCGCCGTTCATGTCGCACTGCGCGTTGTAGTCGCCGCCAAGGCAGCAGCGCAGCGCCGAGAGCGCATCCGAAACGGAAAAGCTGCCGTCTCCGTCGAGGTCGCCGCGGCGGGTGACCGCCGCTGTCGGCAGGCAGAAGAGCAGCGCGAGAAGAATCAGGGTCAGAACTGTCAAATTCGTTTTGCGCATGAGTATCCCTCACTTTCCGATGTTAGTATAACATAGATTCTTCCAAAAGTAAATACACGGGAGTAGAAAAAGAATGCAGGAAAGTCGCCTGCGGCGCGCGCCGAAGGGCATATCGCACGCCGTAGGGTATATTGTGCCTATGGCATATCGCACATCCCGACAGGGATTTATAGTGATATGCCGCGCGATGCGCGGCGCGATATTTTTGCTGACGCAAAAGCGATATTGCGCTGCCGCGCAGTGATATTATATTCGCCATCTAAACTGTCCGAAGGACAATATCACTCGCGAAGCGAATGTCACTGCCGAAGGCAATATCACTCGCCGCAAAGCGAATATAACTGAAAAAGCACTTGCTTTCGCAAGTGCTTTTTCAAGTTGGGGCGGCAAACTCTTTCGCGTCCAAACAGCATTTGGATTGTTGCAAAATGAAAAAACTAGTGATATGCCGCGCGATGCGCGGCGTGATATTTTTGCTGACGCAAAAGCGATATTGCGCTGCCGCGCAGTAATATTATATTCGCCATCTAAACTGTCCGAAGGACAATATCACTCGCGAAGCGAATGTCACTGCGTAGCAATATCACTCGCCGCAGGCGAATATAACTGAAAAAGCACTTGCGAAAGCAAGTGCTTTTTCCTGGCTCCCCCTGTTGGGCTCGAACCAACGACATCGTGATTAACAGTCACGCGCTCTACCGACTGAGCTAAGGAGGAATATGTTGACGGAACATCAACAGTATTATTATAGCAAGCACATCCGAAATTGTCAATGCTTTTTTGCGTTTTTGCAAAAATACTTTTGCCCATGTCGGCGCGTTTTATACCACCGAAAGAAAACTTGACCCTGCGGCGCGGAAATGCTATACTGTAGGTAACAACAAAAGGAGGGAGACGCGATGGAGCACATACTGTATTTTTTGCCGACGGACATGGATTTGCCACCCGAAACGGTTGACGCGCTGCTTGCGCGCGTCTCCCTCGCGCGGCGGGCGAAAATCGCCGCGCTGCGGCGTGCGGCGGATGCCCGAAATGCGCTGCTTGCGGCTGCCACGGTGCGGTTGCTTGCCGTCGAGGCGCTCGGCGCGGAAAACGGGCAGCTGCAATTTTCCTGCACCGACGCGGGCAAGCCCTATCTTATCGGCGCGCCCGATTTCTGTTTCAGCCTTTCGCACACGGACGGTGCACTCGCCGTTGCGGTCTCGCCGACCCCGGTCGGCGCGGACATTGAGCGCATCCGGGAAGCGCCGCGCGGCGTGGCAGCGCGGTTTTTCACGCCGGAAGAGCAGGCATGCTGTGCCGCCTCGGATGCGCATTTCTTCGAGATCTGGACGCGCAAGGAGGCGCTTGCCAAGCGCAGCGGCGTGCCGCTTGCGGAGACCTTTGCCGCATCGCGCGGCGGCAGGGCGGCGGACAACGTGGCGACGCGCAGTTTTCGCGCAGATGCCTTTATTCTTGCCGTCGCCTCGGATGCTGCCGCCGCCTTTTCGCTTTGCCGCCTGAACGCAGACGACCTTGTGCGCGCCGCTTTGGAAAGGCTTGCGCCGCTCGGCTGAATGCCCTTCGCAAAAAGCGTCAAAAACCGCGAAATATGTTGATTTTGCCGGCTTTCTGTGCTACAATACTTCTGTTGCGCTCCTGCAACGGAAAGCGGAAAAATTATGGCACATTCGTCGAAAAACAAACTTCTCATCACACGCTATCTCACACTGCTGAAAAACGAATTTCGCGGCTACGGCGCGTCGTCGCTGCTCAGCGACTTTGTCGCGGGCATTACGGTAGGCGCCGTCGCGCTGCCGCGTGCGCGTGCGTTGGGCGCGGCAAGCGTCAGCGAAGAATACGCCGCCGTGGGCGTCGCCGCCGGCCTCATCACGGCGATTGTCGCGGGCATCGTCAGCGGCCTGCTCGGCGGCGGCAGCTTTCAGATTTCGGGTCCGACCGGCGCCATGACCGTCATCCTCGGCGGCATCGTGTCCGGCAAATACGGGCTTTCCGGCATGTTTCTCGCCTGCTTTCTCGCGGGCGCTGCCCTGCTTGTCGCGGGACTCTGCCGCTTTGGGCGGCTGATCCGCTTTATCCCGCGCCCGGTTGTCGTCGGCTTCACCTCGGGCATCGCGGTGGTCATCGCGCTCGGGCAGCTCGGCAACTTCTTCGGCGTCACTCTCGCGGGCGAAACGACGCTGGACAAGGTGATTTACTTCTTCACCGCCACACTTGACAAAATCAATCCCTATGCCGTGCTTTTCTCGGTGCTCGCCGTGCTCGTCATGGCGTTCTACCCGAAGAAGGCGGCAAAGTTCATCCCCGGCAGCCTCGCGGCGATTATCGTCGTGACACTCGCCGGCGTCTTTTGGAATCCCGGCGTGCGCACCATCGGACAGATTCCGTCCTCGCTCGTCAACACAGTAAAACTGGAATTTGCCGCCGTCACGCCCGACATGCTCCGCGATGTGGCGGGCAGCGCCGTGACAATCGCGCTGCTCGGCATGGTGGAGAGCCTGCTCTGCGGCACCTGCGCCGCCGCGATGAAAAAAGAGCCGTTTGATTCGGACGTGGAGCTGGTGGCGCAGGGCATCGGCAACATGGTGATCCCGTTCTTCGGCGGCGTGCCCTCCACCGCGGCAATCGCGCGCACCAGCGTGGCGGTCAAGAGCGGCGGTAAAACGCGGTTGACCGCGGTGTTCCAGTCGCTGTTCCTCATCGCCTGCGTCTTTGTGCTCTCGGGTGCAATCGGCAGGGTGCCGTATGCTGCGCTGGCGGGCGTCCTCGCCGTCACGGCGTTCCACATGAACGACTGGGCGACCATCCGCTCCTACTTTGGCACGCGGCATGTCGGCGCCGTCCTGCAATTCTCGGTGACCTGTGTTGCCACTGTGCTGCTGGATCTGACCTATGCGATTCTCATCGGCGTGGGGCTTGCCTTTGTGCTCCTGCTCTGCGACCTCTGCCGCGCCACGGTAGACGCGGCGCACGACGGTGATACCGTCACCTTCCGCCTCTTCGGCAACTGCTATTTCGCCTTTGCCGACACGCTCCGCGCCGCAGTTGAGGCTGACCGCGCGGGCGCAAAAACCTGCATCTTTGACTTCTCCGGCGTGTCGTACGCAGACCTCACCGTGGTCGGCACCGTTGCCGAACTCTGCGAAAACCTGCGCGTCGCCGGCGTGACGGTGACATGCACCGGCATGTCTGCTAGAGTCCGCCGCGCGTTTGCGCACGCGCATGCCGACGGCATTCTGCAAACCGCCAAATAAACTTTCGAGGAAACACACATGAACAAACTCATCGGGCATTTCAGAACAATCACCAAGCATCGGCATGCGGTCATCCGCAACTGCCGCCGCGCCGGCATCCTGTGGCAGGGACTGCGGCATGATTTGTCCAAGTATTCGCCCACCGAGTTCATTCCCGGCGTGAAATACTATGTCGGCACGCGCAGCCCCAACGAGCTGGAACGCGCGGACAAGGGCTATTCCGCCGCCTGGCTGCATCACAAGGGGCGCAACAAGCATCATTTTGAATATTGGTCAGACTACAACCCCGTCGAGCGGCGCGTCGGCCCGGTGAAGATGCCGCTCCGCTATGTCATTGAGATGGTCTGTGACCGCATGGCGGCAAGCAAAATCTACCTTGGCGAACAATACACCGACGCCTCGGCGCTGGAATACTTCGTCCACGGCAAGTCGCACCGCGTCATCCACCCGGAGACCTCCGACCTCTGCGAGCGCCTGCTCACCATGCTGGCAAACGAGGGGGAGGAGAAGACCTTCGCCTACATGCGCCGTCTTTTGAAAGAGAACAAAGAGTACTAAGGAGGAATACCCATGCTGAAGCTGAAAGAGAATACCGAATTTGACATCATCGGACTCGGTGAGGTCATGCTCCGCCTGTCCGCGCCGAACAAGGAGAAAATCTCGCAGAGCGAGGTTTTTGAGAAGGAGGCGGCGGGCACGGAGCTGAATGTTGCCTCGGGCGCGGCAATGCTGGGCGCGCGCAGTGCGCTGCTCACCAAGTTGCCGTCGAGCAAAATGGGGCACTTCATCCGCAACCGCATCCGCTACGGCGATGTGAGCGACGATTACATCGTTTACGACGATTCGCCCGCCAAGCGCCTCGGCATCTACTATTCCGAGACCGGTGCTTACCCGCGCAAATCGGCGGTCATCTATGACCGTGCAGGCTCGTCGGCAACCACGCTGACGATAGACGAGATCCCTGCGGATATCTATGCAAAGACGAAGATCTTCCACGTCAGCAGCATTTCACTTGCCATCGGCGAAGGGCTGCGCGCGACCGCTACTGAGGCGATCCGCCGTTTCAAGGCGGCGGGCGCGATGATTTCGTTTGATGTCAACTACCGCGCCACGCTCTGGAGCGAGGAGGAGGCGAAAAAGGCGGTCGAGTCGGTCTTCCCGTATGTCGACTTCCTGTTTGTCTCGGAGGAGACCTCGCGCCGTATGCTGCAGCGCACCGGCACGCTCGAGGAGATCATGCGCGGCTACGCCAAGGACTACGGCTGCACGCTGGTTGCCACCACGCGCCGCGAAGTCGTCAGCCCGATGCGCCACAACTTCGGCTCGAAGATCCTGTTTGCGGACGAATTTTACGAGGAGCCGCCGTACATGGGCATCGAGGTCATCGACCGCATCGGCAGCGGCGACGCCTACATTGCGGGCGTGCTCTACGGCCTTGTCAAGAGCGGCGATGTGCGCCGCGCGCTCGAGGTCGGCAACGCACTGTCCGCCATTAAAAATACGATTCTCGGCGACCTGCCCGCCAGCAGCATTGATGAGATTGAGGGCGTGATCCGCGCGCACAAATCTTCCGGCAAGCAGGACGAGATGATTCGCTGAGCCCGAAAGGCATGCCTTTCGGGACGCATTCTATGACGAAAGGCACATAAATCTCATGAATTTCAAGCAAAAATACATCGGCGACCGCGCGTTTTACAAAATGCTGTTCGCGCTGATTCTGCCGCTTATCATTCAGCAGGGGCTGACGAACCTTGCCGGCCTCGCCGACAATCTGATGGTCGGTGCGCTCGGCACAACGCCGATGAGCAGCGTCGCCATTGCCAATCAGCTGGTTTTCGTCTTCAATATGACGATCTTCGGCGGCGTCTCCGGCGCGTCCATTTTCGGCGCGCAGTTTGCGGGCGCGAGCGACTGGAAGGGGCAGCGCGAGGTCTTTCGCTTCAAGCTGCTGTTCTGCACGGCGGCGACCGTGATTGCGTTTGTCGTCTTTTATTTCTTCGGCGACGCGCTGATCCTGCGCTTCTTCGACAATGAGGCCAATCGCGGCATGGATATGGAGGTCGTCCTCCGGTATGCGCGCGACTACCTCGACATTATTCTCATCGGCATCCTCCCGTTCGCGCTGATTCAGGCGTATGCGGGTACGCTGCGCGAGAACGGCGAGACCCTGGTGCCGATGCTGGCGGGCGCGGTTGCCATTGCGTTCAACATGACCTTCAACTGGCTGCTCATCTTCGGTAAGTGCGGTTTTCCCGTGCTCGGCGTGCGCGGCGCGGCGATCGCAACTACGGCCTCCCGCTTCATTGAGCTTGGCGTCATTATGCTGTATACGCATCTGAACGGAAAGCGGTTTCAGTTCATCCGCGGCGCGTATCGCTCGATGTATATTCCCGCGCGGCTGGTGCGCGACATCGCCGTCACCGGTTCGCCGCTGATGCTCAACGAGGTGCTGTGGTCGCTTGCGATGACCTTCGTGACAAGCTGCTATGCCGCCCGCGGCCTCAATGCCGTTGCGGCCGCCAACATTACGACCACAGTCTGGAACCTGTTCTGCATCATCATGTTTGCGATGGGCGCGGCCATCTCCATTGTGGTCGGGCGGGAGCTCGGCAGCGGCAACCGGATAGGCGCCATTGATATGAACCGCAAGCTGATGTTTGTCACATTGGTCATTCATCTTGCGATGGGTGCGCTGCTGATTGCCTGCTCCGGGCTGATCCCCGAGCTGTATAACACCGAGCCCGAGGTGCGCGCGACCGCCGCGCGGATGCTGGTGTTCGGCGGGCTGGCCATGCCGTTTGAGTCGCTGGTGCATGCATCCTATTTCGCCATTCGCAGCGGCGGAAAGACCTGGACGACCTTTGCCTTTGACTGCGGCTTTTCCTGGCTGGTGACGGTGCCGATCGCCTTTTTGCTTTGCAGGTTTACCGCCGTTCCCGTTGAAATCATTTACCTTGCCGTCCGCTTTGCGGACGTCATGAAGCTCTGTATCGCTTTCTATCTTTTGAAGAAAGGCAGTTGGGCAAACACGATTATTCCGACCGCCGAGTAAGGAGGAACCGTGAACTACAGAATTGAGGTCACCGCGCGCCCCGATGCGGTGCTGGAGGGGGACGGCGCGGTGATCGACCGCTTTATCGCTGCGGCGCAGACGGCGCTTGCAGGCGGCTTTTCCGTCCTTTCCAAATCGCTCACGCATGTCACCGCCGAGGTCAGAACGGCTGCGGATGCGGAGACGCTGCGCACCGTTCTTGCGGCGCTCCCGGCGGCCGCTGGGCTGCGCATTTCGGTGCAGTCGCCAGACGCGGGACATGCGGGCGTGCTTGCGCGCATCGATGCGCTGGTCGGCTCTCCCGCGTACAAGCAGCTCATGCACGAGCTGTACAGCGTAGCGCCGCTGGTGAAGCGCCATGCAACCTACGATGTCTTCACCAACCGCTGCTATCTGTTTTCTATCGGCGCGGGGCGCGGGCTTTCGACGGCGCTCGAGCTGTTTGCCGAGCTGCTCTGTGAGACCGGGCTGTTTCACTTCGGCGAGGGCAAGCGCGTCCGCGAGGCGCGGCTGCCCGAGGAAGAAGTGCGCGGGGACGAACTCTGCACGCTGGTGCGCGAGGGCTTCGGCTGTGGGCACATCATCTGTGTGGACATCACCGCGTGGCTGGGTCGCCTGCGCGACGCGGCTTTCAAGCGTTTTCTTGCGCGCATCGAGGACTACGCCACCGACAACATCGTCGTGTTCCGCGTGCCGCTCCTCGAGGACGACGCGCTCGAAAATGTCCGCCGCTCGCTCGGCGACATCCTGACGGTGCAGACCGTCACCTTCGAGCCGCTTTCGCTGGCCGAGCTGCGGGAATGCGCCCGCCGTTCGCTTGCTGCCGTGGGGTACACCATGACCGACGACGCCTGGGGCGTATTTGATGCGCTGGTCGGCTGCGAGCGCGCGGACGGCGCGTTCTACGGCATCAACACCGTCAACAAGATTGTGCGGGAAATGATCTATGCAAAGCAGGTTTGCGACGCGGCGGACGGCACGGACGACTGCGTCATCAAGCCGTCGGAAATCGCGGCGCTCAGCGCTGCCGCCGGCTACGATACACGCAGCGGCGAGGCGATTTTAGACGGACTTGTCGGCATGGAGCGCGTGCGCGCCCGCATTGAGGAGATTCTGGCGCAGGTGGAGTACGCCCGCGCACACGGCATGGAACAGCCGACGCTGCACATGCGCTTTGTCGGCAATCCCGGCACCGGCAAGACCACCGTTGCCCGGGCGCTTGGCAAGCTGTTTGCCGCGCGCGGCGTGCTGCGGAAGGGCGCTTTCTTTGAGTGTGCCGCGCGCGAGTTGTGCGGCAAGTATGTCGGGCAGACCGCGCCGCGCACGGCGGAGATCTGCCGCGAGGCATACGGCTCGGTGCTGTTTATCGACGAAGCGTATGCGCTGTACAAGGGCGAGCGCGACGGGGACGCCTTCGGCAAGGAGGCGCTGGACACGCTGACCGCCGAGATGGAGAATCACCGCGGCGATTTTGTGGTGATCATGGCGGGCTACCCGAACGAGATGCAGACGCTGCTCGAGGCCAATCCGGGGCTTGAGAGCCGCATGCCGTATGTGGTGGAGTTCCCGAACTACGACCGCGCGGCGCTCTGCGCGATTTTCATGCGCTTTTGCGAGAAGGCGACGGTCACGGATGACCTTGCCGCGGCGGTGCGCGCGTATTTCGACGCGCTGCCGGACGCGGTGCTTGCCGCCGAGAACTTCAGCAACGCGCGCTTTGTGCGCAACCTGTTTGAGCGCACCTGCGGCAAGGCGACGATGCGCGCGCGCCTTGCGGGCGCGGAGACGGTCGTGCTGTCCAAGGAGGATTTCCGCGCGGCGGGCAGCGACCGCGAGTTTGCCGCACTGATGGAGAAAAAGCCGAAGCGGATGGGCTTCGGCATCTGACGGAGAAAACAATGACTGCATGCACGCAAGAGGAATTTGATTTGATTGTGCGGGAGCTGACGGTGGAGAAACCGGCGCGGTACGACGCGCTGTGTGCCTTCGCCGAGCGTCTGCTTTTGCGCAAGTTGGAGCGCAAAGCGGCATCGACGCCCGCACTTGCGCGCTGCTGCACCGCCGAGGATTTGCTCTCGGAGGTGTACATACGCCTGATTAAATGCACAATCCCGAATTTCCTGTATCGCGGCGATACGCTCAACAACGACCCCGAGGGCTTTGTCCGCTGGGTCTACACCGTCGCGGGCAACATCTGCCGCGACAAATGCCGTTCATCGGCAGCACGGCAGACCGTCGCGCTCGACGCCGACCCGGACGACGAGGACGCGCCGTATTTGCAGATTGCCGACCCGGATGCCGAGCTGCCGTTTGAGCCGGACGAGAGCACGGACATGCTCCGCGCCGCGTTTGAGCGGGTGCTCGACATGGATGTGCAGGTCTATAAGATCATCACCTGGGTGGCGCAGGCGGTGCTGATTCTGTCGGCGGATGTGACGAAGATTCAGTCCAACGAACTGCTGATTTCCGCCTACGCGCAGATGACGCTCGCCGAGATGTGGGCGTCGGTCACGGCGGCGTCGGCGCGCATTCCGTGGCTGAAAATCAGCATGGATGCCGATGCGCGGCTGCGAAAAATGCTGGCGACGCCGTTTAGTAAAGATGTCCGGTACGGCGACATGGTCTATGCCGACTTTTTCATGAAGAAGGGCGCCAAGGCGTCTATCAGCGATTGGGTGAACCGTATCAATGCAGGACTGAAGGAGAAATTGCGATGAACAACCATCCGAATCTGAATGACTTGATTGCATTTGTGTCCATGGATACGCTGAACGCCGACACGGTGGCGCACTCCGCCGCAGTCAATGCGCACCTTGCCGATTGCGCCGCCTGCCGCGCCCGCGTGCGCGATTTGCAGGCCGTCTACGACGCGCTCTGCCGCGAGATGAACGCATCATGCGCCGCCGCGGCGCTTGCACGCGCGGCGCACGAAACCGAAACGCCCCTGAACCCGACGGAGGCTGAAACACGATGAAACCCTGGCTTGTTTTTTTCGATATTGACGGCACATTGCTCTTTCCGGGCGGCATTTCGCCGCAAAATCTCAGGGCAATCGACCGCCTGCGCGCCGACGGACACAAGGTGTTCATCAACACGGGGCGCAGCCGCGCCATGATGCTGCACGCGCTGCCGCCCGGGCTGCATATGGACGGCTATGTCTGCGGCTCGGCTTATGTGGAGTACGGCGGCAGGGTGCTGCACAATTCGCTCGTCGATGACGAGACGGTGCGCGCCGTCTGCCGCTATGCCGCAGAGCACAATGAGCGGCTCTGCCTCGAGGGTGTGGATAAGCTCTATACCATCGGCGACGTCGGCATGATTGAGACGGTGGATATGACCCGTTCGCTTGAGAAGTATCTTGCCGAACCTGCAAAACTGAAGGTGACGAAAATCACCTTCTTTGACCCGCTGCCGACGGATTTTGACGCACGTTTCCCCGCGCTGCGGCGCATTGAATTTGCCACCTATGCGGAGGGGATTCAGCAGGGCTATTCCAAGGCGACCGGCATGGCGCTGCTCTGCGAAAAACTCGGCGTCCCGCGTGAACGCACTGCTGCTTTCGGCGACAGCGAGAACGACATCGAGATGCTGGACTATGCCGCAAAGAGCGTCATCATGCACCACGCGCCCGCGTCGCTTGACGCCTATGCGGTGCTGCGCACCGATGGGGACGAGGGCGGCGTGGCAGAGGGCATCGAAAAATTGTTTTACGGAGAAAAGTCATGACAAGCACCGAAATTGCGGAAAAACTGAGCTGCATTCCCGAAAAGGACATTGAGCTGCTGACCGGCATGATGCTGGCGGCAAAGAGCGGCGATGACCGCCGTCTGCTCATTGACATGCTCGACCGCGTCAACGAATATGCCTATCTGACCGAGAACGGCATTCCGCTCGGGGGTATCGCCTACCGTGACTTCGTCATGGGCAACTGCCCTATCGACGCGCCGTCTCCCGAGACGGTGGAGCAGTTCCGCAAAACGCTGGATGCCGCCGAGGCAGGCGACGCCGAGGCGCAGTACACCGCCGCGATGATGGCGATGGAGGGCGCAGTCGGTCTGCCGGACTTTGATGCGGCGGTGAAGTGGCTGCAAAAGGCTGCCGACGCGGGGCATCCGGGCGCACTCTACGAGCTCGGCATCTGCCGCCTCAACGGTGAGGGCATGCAGCCGGACGCCATCGACGCCGTGCACCTGCTCGAGAGCGCGGCAGACCTCGGCAATGTCGATGCGATGCTGACGCTGGCATCGATCTGGCGCGGCGCCAAAGGCGTCCCCGCCGATGCAAAGAAGGTGCTCGCCTGGTACAAGCGCGCTGCCGACGCGGGCAGCGCTTACGGCTGGATGCATGTCGGCATCTGCGCCTTCAACGGCGACGGCATGCCGACCGACCGCACCTATGCGCTGGAATGCGTCAAGACGGCGGAGCGGCTCGGATGCAGCGATGCGAAAATGCTCTATCGCCGCATGAAGCGCTATTTGGAGGAAAACCAAGATGCAGAGTGAAGCCGGTGCGCCGCTCGAAATCGAGCGCAAATTTCTCATCGAATACCCCGACACGGCGCGGCTTGCCGCGCTGGCAGGCGGCGATGTCTCCGCCATCTCGCAGACCTATCTTGTCGCGGAGAAGGACGTCAGCGAGCGCGTCCGCGCCCGCACGCGCGGCGGCGTGACAGTCTACACGCACAATACCAAAATCAAGCTGAACGCCATGAAGCGCATTGAGCTGGAGGACGAGATCGACCGCGCCGCGTATGACGAACTGTTGCGCCGCGCCGACCCCGCCTGCCGTACGATTGAAAAGACGCGGTACTGCGTCCGCGAGGGCGGCTTCGTCTGGGAAATCGACGTCTTCCCATTCTGGTCGGACAAAGCGTTCCTCGAAGTGGAGCTGCCGCGCGAGGATACCCCGGTCACACCGCCCGCCTTCGTGCGCGTCCTCCGCGAGGTCACCGACGACAACCGCTATACCAACCATGCCCTGGCCATCGAATTGCCGGAATAATTCAACTGTAAAAAACGGTACACCCTCGCGGGAGGTACCGCTTTTTTGCATACAGGAAAATGCAAACTTTGATAGAATTAAAAAGGGTGTTGCTTTTCTTTACTTGAAATGGTAAAATAAAACTAGTCAATCGAGGGGTTTGCTTATTTGTGTAGTTGCTTCGGTATCCATACTTTTTATTTCAAGGAGGACTTCCCATGACACAGATTGCAAAGCGGAATAAGAAGATCGCGATGATGACAACAGTTATCGTTTGCGTCGTTTGCGCGATTATTGCTTTTGTGATTGTGTTGAACGCAGTTATCATTCCGAACGGCAAATATAGGGATGCAATCGCGTTGTTGGATGCGGGGAACTTTGCCGAGGCGCATGATGCCTTCGTTGCATTGAATGGGTACAAAGACAGTGCTGCTAAGGCGGACTCTGCTTTTTATCAATACGAAGTTGAACAGCTGAAAGCTGCAAAAGTGGGAGATTATGTAACTTTCGGCACGTATGAGCAGGACAACGATAACGCAAACGGTAAAGAAAACATTGAATGGCTTGTGCTTGAAGTAAAGGAAGGGAAGGTGCTGCTCATCAGCAAAAATGCCCTTGATTGCCGGTCTTACAACACATTATGGGCTAAGACCACATGGTCAACCTGCGCAATTCGTAAATGGTTGAACGACGCTTTCCTGAACACGGCGTTCAACTCGGCAGAGCGGGCGATAATAGCAAATACGATTGTCCGCGCCGATAAAAATCCGGCGTACAAAACCAAACCCGGCCATGCAACGATGGATAAGGTTTTCCTGCTCAGTATCGATGAGGTGAACCGATACTTTGGCAGTGATGAAGCAAGAATGTGTGTTCCGACTGCCTATGCAATCGCAAACGGTGCATGGACAAGTGATACCTATACCAAAGGGGACGCAGCCACCTGCTATTGGTGGCTGCGGTCGCCCGGCTACATGCAGTATAACGCCGCCGGTGTCATTAGCGCCGGGTCGGTCAGTTACATGGGCAGCAGCGTCCGCAGCGACCGTGACGGTGTCCGCCCCGCTTTGTGGATCAAGCTGGATTCTTAACACTTTAGGCCACCAAAAGAACCGCTACCCTATCGGGTGGCGGTTCTTTTGACGTTCACTTATTCTCATACCATGTATCGCCGACGGTGAGGTCGACGGAGAGGGGGACGGAGAGGCTCACGGCGTTCTCCATTTCGCGGCGGAGGATCATGGCGGCCTCGTCGGCGCAGGTGCGCGCGGCTTCCACGACGAGCTCGTCGTGGACCTGCAAAATCAGGCGCGCGTCGATGTTCGCGGCGGCGAGGGCGTTGCGCGTATTCACCATGGCAATCTTGATGATGTCGGCGGCGCTGCCCTGAATCGGGCTGTTCATCGCGACGCGCTCGCCGAAGCTGCGCATCATCTTGTTGGAGGCTTTCAGCTCGGGGATGTAGCGCCGTCTGCCGAAAATCGTCTCGACAAAGCCGTGGTCATACGCCATGCGGACGGTGTCCTTCAGATAGCTGTCGATGGCGTGGAAGCGCGCGAGGTAGTTTGCGATATACTCGCCCGCCTGCTTCTTCGTGATGCCGAGATCGACCGACAGGCTGTAGTCGCCGATGCCGTAGACAATGCCGAAGTTGACCGCCTTGGCGCGCTTGCGCAGCTCGGGCGTCACTGCGGAGAGGGGGACGCCGAAGACGGCGGACGCCGTCGATGCGTGAATGTCCTCGCCCGAGAGAAAGGCGTTTATCATCGTCTCGTCGCCCGCGATGTGCGCGAGCAGGCGCAACTCAATCTGTGAGTAATCCGCGTCAATCAGCACATGGTCGTGGTCGCGCGGGATGAAGTAGCGGCGCAGTTCGTGCCCCGCCTCGGTGCGAATCGGGATGTTCTGCAAATTCGGCTCGGCAGAGGAGAGCCGCCCCGTCGCCGTGCCGGTCTGCTTGAAGCTGGTGTGGATGCGGCCGTCCGCATCCGCCACCTTGAGCAGCCCCTCGACATAGGTGCCGATCAGCTTGGTCACCTTGCGGTATTCCAGCACCTCGTCGATGATCGGGTGATAGGGGCGCAGCTTTTCCAGCACCTCGGCATTCGTCGAGTAGCCGGTCTTGGTCTTCTTCGCCGCGGGCAGCTGCAGACGCTCAAACAGCACCTCGCCCAGTTGCTTCGGCGAATTGATGTTGAACTCGCCGCCTGCCAGCGTGTAGATGCGCTCCTCAAACTGCTTTTGCAGAGAGGTGAGCTGCTCGCCGTAGGCGGCAAGCCCCACGCGGTCAATCTTGAAGCCCGTGCTTTCCATCTCGTAGAGCACGCGGCAGAGCGGCGTCTCCATATCGTAGAACAGCGCGTCCAGCTTGTCTTCCGCCAGCTTTTTCACGGTCGCCTCATAGATGCGGTAAATCACCGGCGCGGCGGGCGCGTCCGCGTCCAGCGCCTCGCCCGCGTAGGCGGCGGCAAGCCGGTCGAGCGCAAACGAGCCTTCGCCCGCGTTGATGGCGTAGGCGGCGAGCATCACATCATAGGCGTTCTCGCTCGGCAGATAGCCGTGCGGCGCGGTTTCGGCGCAGAGCGCCTTCAGATCATAGCAAATCAGGTGCGGCGAGGTGAGCAGCGGGCGCAGCGCGGCGTAGTCGGGCAGCGTGCGGTAGAGCTTTTCGCCGTCGGCAAAGCAAAATTCGTCGCCGCAGGGCGCAAAGGCAAAGCGCTTGTCGGCAAGCATGCCGCAGAGCGCCGCGGGTTCGAGCGCGACAGTTTCGACCGCGTCGGCATTTTTCAGTTTGACCGCGTCGGTCAGCCCCATGCGCTTCAAGAACACATTGAACTCAAGTTTTGTAAACAGATCGTACAGCGCCGCCTTGTCCGGCTCGGCACGGCGCGTGTCCTCGAGCGTCACGCCGCAGGGCGCGTGGATGTCGATGCGCGCAAGCGACTGCGAGAGAAATGCGTCTTCCTTGGAGAGCAGCAGCTTTTCTTTCTGCTTTTCGCTCACCTTGTCGGTCGTGTCCAACGCGGCGTAGACTTCATCGAGGCTGCCGAAGTCGGCAATCAGCTTGAGTGCGCCTTTCTCGCCGATGCCCGCCACGCCGGGGATGTTGTCGGACTTGTCGCCCATGATGGCTTTGACATCCACAAACTGCTCGGGCGACACGCCGTAATGCCCGACGAACGCCGCGCGGTCGAAGTTGACCGTCTCGGTATTCGTCGCCAGCAGCACCGTGATGTCGTCCCGAATCAGCTGGAGCGCGTCGCGGTCGCCGGTGAGGATGTAGGCTTCCTTGCCCGCGTCGGCCGCGGCGTTTGCCAGTGTGCCGATGAGGTCGTCGGCTTCAAAGCCCTCCTTTTCAACGACGGTGAAGCCCATGGCGCGCAGCACCTCCTTGGCGGGGGCAAACTGCTCGAGCAGCTCGGGCGGCGTCGGGCGGCGGCCCGCCTTATAGTCGGCGTACATCTTGTGGCGGAAGGTCGGTGCCTTCAGGTCAAAGGCGACGGCGGCATAGGCGGGATTCAGCGCGCCGAGATGCTTTTCGATGATGTTCAGCATCCCGTAGATGGCGTTGGTGTGCAGCCCCTCGCGCGTGGTGAGCGGACGCACGCCGAAATAGGCGCGGTTGATGATGCTGTTTCCGTCAATGACAAGCAGCTTTTCCATCTGTCAGTTCTCCTTGGCAAATGCCAGCGCGCCGAGCCGCGCCGCCTGGTGCAGCCCGATGGCGAGGATGAGAATGTCGTAATACAAATCCGAGATGACTGCCGTGTGATACACGGCAGCGGCAATCAGGTCGGGCACCGCCAGCGTCACGGAAAGCAGAACGGCGGTCGGCGCATAGCAGAAGTATCTGCGCCATGCCTCGGGGCGGCGCAGCGAGAAGTTTGCCTCCGCCAGCAGCGTCAGCATTAAGAAGACGGCGGCGGCAAACGCGAGCTTGATGCTGTGATTGGCAAAGGACACCGCGCTGTCAAAATAGAGGCCGAAGACCATCACCAGCAGGGCAAGCGCCACGGAAGAGCAGAGCAGCGCGCGGAAATCCGCGCTTCTTTCCCGATACTGCCGCTCGGTGAAATAGTAGAAGGCGCCGACAAGCGCGAAGATGCCGAGAAACAAATCCGCGATTCGGAAGCTGCCGAAGACCGCAAACATCGTGAAACTGTAGAGCACATAGCCGACCAGCGCCGCACCTGCGACAAACGCAGCGACATCGGTCACAACTGTTTGCGGCAGCTTTGAAGGGCGGCTTCCTTCCTTTTTATTATATATATACCCGCACACGAAGAAGAGCGCGGCGAAGATAAACAGACCGTAGCCGAGAACGGCGTGCTGCACATTGCTTGTGTAAAAGCCGTTTTCATAGTCGTAGCCGCCGAGCAGCATGCAGGTGCGGAAGACCGCGAACAAAACGGCAAGCAGCGTTGTCAGAAAAAAGTACAGCATCGGGATCAATCGTTTCATCAGAGTGACCTTCTTTCGGGATTTGTAGACAATTCCTATTTTAGCACAAAGCGCCGCAAAATAACAGTCCAATCCGAAAAAAATGTACCGCGCGGCAAGCTTTGCATCTGCTTTCGTCAATGTGCACAAAAACGGCGGCAAAATTTCTGCAATTTTTTCGGGCGCAAAATGCGATTTATTTTGTAAAATCCTTGCTTTTTTCTTTGACTTCGGCTATAATGAAAAGGCTTGATGTGCGATGAAGCGAGAGGTTGCCGCAATATGCGGGGAATTTTCGTGGAGTATGTCCGATAACCGGGCGAAAAAAGATTGATGCTTTGCACCGTGCGGTGCGGGTGACTCTTGCCGGTATTTGCGTTTCCGTCTGCCGTAGACGGTGCGTGGGTGCCGGGTTTACAAAGGGACAGATTGAAACGCACGGCACAGTGTTGAGCGAATCGCCCCACTAATTATTTAGAAGGAGGCAAAAACAATGGCAGTCAATGAGAAAATCAGAATCAGACTGAAGAGCTACGACCACACCTTGATTGATACGGCAGCAGAAAAGATCGTGGATGTAGCAAAGAGAAGCGGTGCTACCGTTTCGGGTCCCGTACCGCTGCCCACGGAGAAGGAAATCGTCACGATCCTTCGCGCGGTGCACAAGTACAAGGACAGCCGTGAGCAGTTTGAAATGCGCACGCACAAGAGACTGATCGACATCATGAAGCCCTCGAAGGCAGTCGTCGAAGCAATCGCTGCGACCGAGCTCCCTGCGGGCGTCGAGATCGAGATCATCTAAATCAGTACTCAATCGGTCAAGTTGGCGTAATCGGGCAACCGAAAATCCAAAACGTCAACCAATAGCTGGAGGAGAAAATGAAAAAAGGCATTATTGGCAAGAAGCTCGGTATGACCCAGATCTTCATGGAAGACGGCAGTGTCGTACCGGTGACCGTTATCGAAGCAGGCCCCTGCACGGTGGCGCAGAAGAAGACGGTCGAAAATGACGGCTACGACGCAGTTCAGCTCGCGTTCGGAGAAGTCAAGGAAAAGCACATGACGAAGGCAGAGATCGGTCATTTCAAGAAGGCAGGCGTCGAGGTCAGGAAACACCTCAAGGAGTTCAGACTCGAGAGCGCTTCCGAAATGAACGTCGGCGACGTTGTATCAGCCGATACCTTCACCGCAGGTGAAAAGGTCGACATCACGGGTATAACGAAGGGCCACGGTTATTCGGGCGCGGTCAAGAGATGGGGCAACCACATTCTCCGTATGACGCACGGTACCGGTCCTATCCACCGTCAGGTTGGTTCGATGGGTGCAAACTCGTCCCCGTCGAGAGTGTTTAAGAACAAGAAGATGGCCGGTCAGTACGGT
>ENA-UONV01001509-UONV01001509.1-human-gut-metagenome-genome-assembly--contig:-CS4-NODE-1509-length-20187-cov-5.063034_pt1 | contig 20187 bp, 16 predicted proteins | sample MGYA00242461_ERZ724008 | MGnify/ENA metagenome assembly ERZ724008 | reverse complement strand
TGTTTGTATGGACTTGGATAATAAGTTGAGTGATAAATAGTAAATAATAGAATAGTAAATTGTCAACATACCTACGTGTCGGAGATAGAAGAAATATCATGACCGTAGGGAATAAATAGTAACTGTTAAGATGAATATATTGGTAACCGGCGCCAACGGTCAGCTTGGCAACGAGATGCGGGCGCTCTCCGCTGAAAATCAGCAACACACTTACTTCTTTACAGATGTGCAGGAACTGGATATATGTGATGAACAGGCCATACGTACATTCGTGGCCGGCAACCGGGTGGATGTTATCGTAAACTGTGCCGCTTATACGGCGGTAGACAAGGCGGAAGACAATCCGGAGCTTTGCGATAAACTGAACCATGTGGCTCCCGGCTATCTGGCTGCTGCCGCTGAGGCTTGCGGCGCCGCCATGATACAGGTGTCTACGGACTACGTGTTCGACGGCACCGGCCATATTCCTTATACGGAAGAAGTGACTCCTTGTCCCAACTCCGTTTACGGCTCCACGAAACTGGCGGGCGAACAGGCTGTTATGGAGAAGTGCAGTCGCGCAATGGTTATCCGTACGGCATGGCTGTACTCCGTTTACGGCAATAATTTTGTAAAGACCATGATTCGCTTGGGCAATGAGCGTGAGAAGCTGGGAGTCGTTTTCGACCAAATCGGTACGCCGACTTATGCCAACGATTTGGCGCGTGCCATCTTTGCGGCTATCAATCGAGGCATTGTTCCCGGTATTTACCATTTCAGCGACGAAGGTGTTTGTTCCTGGTATGATTTTACGGTAGCCATTCATCGCATAGCGGGCATTACCTCATGCAAAGTCAGTCCGTTGCATACGTACGAGTATCCGGCCAAGGCTCCGCGTCCGCAATATTCCGTATTGGACAAGACGAAGATTAAAAAGACTTTCGGCATCGGGATTCCTCACTGGGAAGAGAGCTTACAGGTCTGCATCGAGCGACTGGCGCAGCAAGCATAACGATATTTATTTGAATATTATACCTATTTATATATGGCAAGTAACAACGAGATAGAAAGAAGACGAACCTTTGCGATTATCGCGCATCCGGATGCCGGTAAGACATCGTTGACTGAAAAGCTGCTGCTGTTTGGCGGTCAGATTCAGGTGGCGGGCGCGGTGAAAAGCAACAAGATAAAGAAGACGGCGACGTCGGACTGGATGGATATTGAAAAACAGCGTGGTATCTCTGTAACCACTTCTGTAATGGAGTTTGATTATCACGATTACAAAATCAATATTCTCGATACTCCGGGTCACCAGGACTTTGCCGAAGATACTTACCGTACCCTGACGGCGGTGGACAGCGTTATCATTGTGGTGGACGGCGCGAAAGGTGTGGAAACCCAGACGCGCAAGCTGATGGAGGTCTGCCGTATGCGCAACACTCCGGTGATTATCTTCATCAACAAGATGGACCGTGAGGCGAAAGACCCGTTCGACCTGCTGGATGAGCTGGAAGAGGAGCTTTCCATCCATGTCCGCCCTCTGACATGGCCTATCGAGAGCGGCGCCCGCTTTAAGGGAGTTTATAACATCTACGAACATAATCTGAACCTGTACCAGCCTTCCAAACAGGTGGTGACGGAGAAAGTGGAAGTGGATATAAATACGGAAGAACTGGATAATCAGATAGGCTCTTCGCTGGCGGACAAGCTGCGCGGCGAGCTGGAGCTGATAGACGGGGTATATCCCGAATTTCAGGTAGAGGAATATCTGAAAGGTGAACTGGCTCCCGTATTCTTCGGTTCCGCCTTGAATAACTTCGGTGTGCAGGAGTTGCTGGACTGTTTTGTGGAGATTGCTCCCAGTCCCCGTCCTGTAAAGGCGGAAGAGCGTGAAGTGGAGCCGGACGAGCCGAAATTCACAGGCTTTATCTTCAAGATTACCGCCAATATCGACCCGAATCACCGTTCATGTATCGCATTCTGCAAGATATGTTCCGGTAAGTTTACCCGTAATACGCCCTACCTGCATGTGCGTCATGGCAAGACCATGCGTTTCTCGTCGCCCACGCAGTTTATGGCGCAGCGCAAGACTACCATCGACGAGGCATGGGCGGGAGATATTATCGGCCTGCCGGATAACGGCACGTTCAAGATAGGCGATACGCTGACCGAGGGCGAGATGCTTCATTTCCGCGGTTTGCCGAGCTTCTCGCCGGAGATGTTCAAGTACATTGAGAATGCCGACCCGATGAAGCAGAAACAGCTTGCCAAAGGTATCGACCAGTTGATGGACGAAGGTGTGGCGCAGTTGTTTGTCAACCAGTTCAACGGGCGCAAGATTATCGGTACGGTAGGACAGTTGCAGTTCGAGGTTATCCAATACCGTCTGGAAAATGAGTACAGCGCCAAGTGCCGTTGGGAGCCGTTGAGCCTCTACAAGGCTTGCTGGATTGAAAGCGACGACCCCGCCGAACTGGAATCCTTCAAGAAACGCAAGTACCAGTATATGGCGAAAGACCGCGAGGGCAGGGATGTGTTTCTGGCAGACAGCGGCTATGTATTGCAAATGGCGCAAATGGACTTCAAAAACATAAAGTTCCACTTTACGAGCGAGTTCTGATAACAGGGAACCGAAACTTATTTTGAGGCACGGATTATACGAATTTACGCGGCTCTTGATTGACTTGAACCGCCGGATTTGTGTAATCCGTGTTTTTTGTCTTATACTTCACTCATTTACCCATTACTATTATATGCGCATGAAGTCCTGCCTCGATTTTATTCTGCCGTTATTTCTCCTTTGGGGGATAACGGCCTGTTCCGCTCCCGCCGATAAGGATATGTTGGAGTATGAACACTCCCTTGCCCATGCCGATTCGTTGGTACAGTCCGGTGTTGCCGACAGTGCCCGTACCGCTCGTCTGCTTTCCGGCCTGCATCGCGAATACGCCCGTGTAAAAGAACAGTCCGCAGGAAAACCTCTTCGTCTGATGCCGGTCACGGGGTGGAAGCATACCCTTTGGGGAGTGTTCGGCGCATTGATGCTGGGCTTGAATGTCTGGCTTTCCATACGGGACATAAAATTCACGAACGAGCGCAAGCACCGCCGTTACCTCATCAACTTGAGCGAGAACGAACGCCACCTGCATAACAACGAATGTGAGCGTGCCGAACTGGAAGAATGCCTCAAAGAGATGTCACTGGAAGATGACGAACGCGAAGAAGTACAACGCTCGTTGGTGAATCTTATGACCCGGGGCGGCCGGTTGCACGAGGAGAACGGAGTGCTTCGCGGACGTCTCAGGGAGTACGAAGACCATCCTGTCCCTTATGAGCTGGAACTGCTGCAAAAAGAGGGTGAACGTGCCCGTAAACTGGACGGACAGGTACAAGCGCTCACCGCCGCATTGATAGACCGTGACGAGGTGGTGGAGCGGTTGCGCGCTCATCCCAAGTTTCTGACGGAAGCCCAATGGGAACATCTGCGGCAGCTGACAGACAAAGCGTATACAGGTATTTCCGAACGCCTCACTTCCCGCTTTCCCCAGCTCACGCCTGCCGACCTTCAGCTTTGCCTGCTGATTCGCCTGCGCTTTACGAACACACAGATAGCAACGCTTACGGCTGTCTCTCCCGCTTCTGTCTCTCAGCAGAAGTTCCGCTTGAAAAAGCGGCTGATACAGGCGGATGAATCTTTGTTCAAAAACGGGGAGACGGTGGATGCGGTGGTGTGCGGATAGAACGTCTTTGTTTCTTACATTTCATTTATTAGAAATATAGCCAAAGATTCTTGAAGTTGATTTATTAGGACAAAAAGCAGGTGATTCCTCTCTGTTTCCAAATCTGTTTTACTACTAATATAATCTGGGTTTTATGCCGAGGGTATCTCTGTCGTATACTTAGGTAGTCTCAGTCGTATACTTTGGGTACCTTAGTCGTATACTGAGATACCCCCACTTCAGAAAGTGTTTTGAAGAGGGATGAGTTGAATGTTCTATTGCTTTTGCAAGAGGAAGATGTTGTTGATGAAAAATGATTATAATTATAAAAGCGTATTGGGGACTTTTCAAAGAAATGATAATGCTATAACTTTGCTTTTTTGAGGAAGCAGTAGCTGCTTTGTGGAAAAATATTAGCGTTTGCTATTATTCTTTAATTGTGGTTGAAACTTAGGAACTATCAAATCGCGTAATGGTTAAGAATAAGATGGCTGACGCCTACGTTTAGCGTAGGTGCTTCCTATACTTGGACGGCGACATCCCCATTGCATTCGTGAACACCCGCACGAAATGAGGCAGGTCATTAAAACCGACCGTATAGCAAATCTCGGATACCCCTTTTTGCGAATGTTTCAGTAGTTCACAAGCGGTATTCAGACGATATCGGGTGACGAACTGCGAGAAGGTCATCCCTTTGCATCGTTTGAAGTAAGAACAGAATGCCGAACGGTTCATTCCCACTTCTGCTGCAATATCATCCAAAGCAATAGAATGGACGTAATGTGTCATGACATAGACGCAAATTTGCTGCATCCGCCGCACGTCCCGTTCGATACGCATCGGCTTTCCGGCAAACGTATGATCTGACGAAGTAAAGATGACAGGCAGTAGGCGGAACATCGCACTCAAGCGTCCTAACTCGTCCATACCGTTCATTTCGGTCAATATCTTACGAATAGCTCGTGAGCTTTCCGTTCCGAACTTCAACGCATCGGTCGGAAATATTAATCCCGCCAATCTATTCCTCAATTCGGGAAACACCTCCATGCACCGCTCCACCAACGAATGGCTGAAAGCCACCATCAAATAACGGACGCAACCATCCGTATCTGCTGAATCGGGCGCATACTCCCAACGATGAAGCATGGACGGAGGAATCAAAGCTACGTCGCCTGCTGCAAAGGGCTGCAACGTATCGCCTGCCATTCGGTTACCGTACCCGTGAACGACGTAATACAACTCCCACGCATCGTGTCGGTGCAATTTTGCTTCAATGCTTGTTTCCACTCGCTGGTCGATAAAGAAAAACGAGTGATTCTCCACTTCGGGTAATTCATAAGGAATGGCGGTATCTTCCATAAAAGTAAAGCTCAAACTTGTTTCAATGTAAATATACGACAAATATAAGAAATGATAATACAAATACAAAACAATAAAGAACCGTAAATTTGCAATCGACAACAAGAAATATAATTTAAAAGCGAATTGTTATGGATTTCTATGAAGTATTAGAGAAAAGAAGAACCATCCGTGATTTTTCCAATCGAAAAGTATCGGACGAAGTATTGGACAAGATTCTGTCAGCCGCTTTCAAAGCACCGACAAACGACCACTTACGCCAGTTCGAGTTTATTGTGGTGCGCGGACATGAAAACATTTCACGCATCGTCTCACCTGTGGCGGAAAACACCAAAAATATTCAGCAGACCGCGCTCGAAGTTGCAGCAGGTGTAATGGACAAAGACGAACACGCTATGTTCGTCAGTGCCCTGCCTAAACAGCAACGGATGCTTATCGAAAGCGACTGCCTCGTCCTGCCGTTTTTCCGGCAAATGAATGCCCCTCTGTGCCATCCGGTGGATCAGAGTTCGCTGAACTATTTCGCTTCCGCATGGGCAGCAGTTGAGAACATTCTGCTGGCGGCGACGGCGGAAGGGCTGGCATGCGCGTTCCGCATCCCCATCGGTAACGAACCGGAATACGTAAAGCAAGCCATCCATGCCCCTGAAGGATACGAATTCACTTGTTTTCTCGCAATCGGTTATCCTGCCGAAAATGCGCATATCTGCAAGCAGAAAGAGATCAACATTGGAGACAGAATACATCACAACGTCTGGTAAACAGAGAGAATGAAAGGACACATTTTAATATTGTCGGCAAACATTTTGTTCGGTGTCAGTATGCCGATTTTCAAATTCCTGCTGACATCGGACATGTCACCGGAAGCAATCACCATTATGCGGGCGGTATTCAAAAAAGACTACCTGATGAGTTTGTGACAGTAATGCGAAAGTTCTCGATTGCAAAATTAAAATGTAAATGATGTCATACTGTAAAGGATAGCCCATGATAACTGCATTGTAGTGACCGGACGATATAGGTGTCCTTGTTACCAGATGTTTATGAGGAATACTTGTAGAGATTACCACCCTATTCTTCTTATTCCAGCTTTATATTCCTTTTCTCCTCGTAGAGATGTTGGTTTTGTAATGTATTGATTATGAATAATTTATTAAATTTGGTTGTAGATACCATTTTCTTGTTTTCCCTTGTATCTCACCCTAACTTTGCAACATCGAATTTGAGAAAGCGAATGGCTTAATCGTTGAGGCCTCACGATGAAACAGCCGCTTTCCTAAGTGAGATAAGAGAAAACAGAAATACATTATTAATTAATCATTTAAAACATTACGATTATGGCATTTTTTAGAAGAATTCAGAAGAAAGTAAACAATTTGTGGTATCCTCAATCAGTAACATGGGGCAAGGCGGTGACTACTCGCGAAGTGGCGGATGAATTATCCGCTATCTCTACTGTAACCCGTGGTGACACGTTCGCAGTGATGGAGAACTTGGGACGAGTGCTGAGCGGCTTTATGGGGCAAGGACGTACGGTGAAAATAGATGGTGTGGGTACTTTCTATTATACGGCTTCTTCCACAAAGAAAGGAGTACAAACTGCTGAGGAAGTGAGCGCTTCGTTGATTAATGGGGTACGTGTTCGTTTTCTCCCCGAGGTGGAGCGTAATAGTGGCAATCAAGTAATAACTCGTAGTATGGTTAATACTAAGGTCGTTTGGAAAGAGTGGGGTAAAACTTCAGCTTCCGGCAATGGCGGTAATGGAGATGGTGCGGGCGGTGGTGAAGAAGAAAATCCGTTAGGATAATCTTTATCGTATCCGGACAGGATTCTGTACCGATATCGCAGTATTGATAAATGAATTCCCGTGTTGCCCTTCCGGACGGCACGGGAATTTCTGTTTTAGCATTATTTATAATTATATCACACTATTCTTTAACGAATTATCGCTAATTTCGGACGAATTTTTGCAATTCCGATAGAATAACTAATAATTTATAATATGGAAAACTTGAATTTAGCGCTCCTGCTAATGGTAGTAGGTATGGCAACGGTTTTTGCCATCCTGCTGATTGTTATCTACTTAGGTAAACTCCTCATCGCTCTTGTGAATAAATATGCTCCCGAAGAGGTTGCTCCTGCCAAACAGGCGGCAAATGCTCCCGCGGCTATTCCCGGCAATATCATGGCGGCCATCAATGCGGCTGTTACGGTGGTGACGCAAGGCAAGGGCAAGGTAGCGAAAGTAGAGAAAATCTGAAATAACTAATCTTATATAAACACACACAGGAATAATTTAGTATGAAAAAAGAAATTAAGTTCAGTTTGGTATTCAGGGATATGTGGCAAAGCGCCGGAAAGTATGTTCCCCGTGTAGACCAACTGGTAAAGGTAGCTCCCGCCATTATCGAGATGGGATGTTTTGCCCGTGTAGAAACGAATGGCGGCGGTTTTGAACAGGTAAATCTTTTGTTCGGCGAGAATCCCAATAAGGCTGTGCGCGAGTGGACGAAACCTTTCCACGAAGCCGGCATCCAGACACATATGTTGGACCGTGCGCTGAACGGTTTGCGCATGAGCCCTGTGCCCGCCGATGTGCGTAAGCTGTTTTATAAAGTAAAGAAAGCGCAGGGTACGGACATCACGCGTACTTTCTGCGGACTGAACGATATACGTAACATCGCCCCCTCCATCACTTATGCGCACGAGGCGGGAATGATTTCGCAGTGCTCTCTTTGCATCACCCATTCACCTATCCATACAGTGGAGTATTATACGGATATGGCATTGAAGCTTATCAAACTGGGTGCGGACGAAATCTGTATAAAGGACATGGCCGGTATCGGTCGTCCGGTATCTCTGGGCAAGATTGTGGCCAATATCAAAGCCGCCCATCCGGAAATTCCCATTCAATATCACAGCCATGCGGGTCCCGGCTTCAATATGGCGAGCATTCTCGAAGTATGTGAAGCCGGCTGCGACTACATCGACGTAGGTATGGAACCGCTGTCATGGGGTACCGGACATGCCGACCTGCTTAGCGTGCAAGCCATGCTGAAAGACGCCGGCTTCCAAGTACCTGAGGTCAATATGGAAGCCTACATGAAGGTGCGCGCCCTGATACAAGAGTTTATGGATGATTTCCTCGGCCTGTACATCAGCCCGAAGAACCGTCTGATGAACTCGTTGCTGATTGGTCCGGGACTTCCGGGCGGCATGATGGGCAGCTTGATGGCGGACTTGGAGTCCAATCTGGAATCTATCAACAAGTATAAGGCAAAACGTAACCTGCCGTTTATGAAGCAGGACGAACTGTTGATTAAACTCTTCAACGAAGTGGCTTACGTATGGCCGCGTGTAGGTTACCCGCCGTTGGTAACCCCGTTCAGCCAATATGTAAAGAACCTGTCCATGATGAACGTGATGGCTATGGAGAAAGGCAAGGAACGTTGGGGCATGATAGCCGACGATATTTGGGATATGCTGTTGGGCAAAGCCGGTAAACTGCCGGGTGAGCTTGCGCCCGAAATCGTGGAAAAGGCGGAACGTGAGGGACGTAAATTCTTCAACGGCAACCCGCAGGACAATTATCCCGATGCGCTTGATAAGTACCGCAAGCTGATGAAAGAAAACAAGTGGGAACTCGGAGAGGATGATGAGGAACTCTTTGAGTATGCCATGCATCCGGCGCAATACGAGGCGTACAAGAGCGGCAAGGCCAAAGAGGACTTTCTGGAAGACGTGGAAAAACGCCGTGCCGAACGTGATAAATCTCCTTTGGATGACGCCAAACCCAAAACGCTTACTGTACAGGTGGACGGACAGGCTTATCGCGTGACGGTGGCCTACGGCGACATAGACCTGCCGGCTTCCGCTACCGAGAAAGTCACCGCCCCCGTAGGCGAAGGACAGGAAGTGGCGGCTCCGCTCGAAGGCAAGTTCTTCCTGACCAAGAATGCGCAGGAAACTCCGCTCAAGGTAGGAGACAAGGTGAAGGAAGGCGACCTGCTTTGCTACATCGAGGCGATGAAGACTTATAATGCTATCCGTGCCGACTTTGGCGGAACGGTTACCGCTATCTGTGTCAATCCGGGTGATTCTGTTTCTGAAGATGATGTATTAATGAAGATTGGATAATGGAAGATATATTTGCGAAACTTTATGATATGACGGCGTTCAGCAATATCATTGCCGATCCGTCGTTCCTTGTAATGTATGCCATTGCCTTCATTTTGCTGTATCTGGGCATCAAGAAGCATTACGAACCGCTGTTGCTGGTTCCCATCGCTTTCGGTGTGCTCATAGCCAACTTCCCCGGCGGAGAAATGGGCGTGATTCAGGCGGATGAAAACGGTATGGTAATGGTGAACGGAGTGCTGAAGAACATCTGGGAGATGCCGTTGCATGAGATTGCGCACGATCTCGGACTGATGAACTTCATCTACTATATGCTGATAAAGACCGGATTCCTGCCGCCCATCATCTTTATGGGTGTGGGTGCGCTGACGGACTTCGGACCTATGCTCCGCAATCTGCGCCTTTCCATATTCGGCGCGGCTGCACAGCTCGGTATCTTTACAGTGCTGCTGTGTGCGGTAATGATAGGTTTTACACCGCAGGAAGCCGGCGCATTGGGCATTATCGGTGGCGCAGACGGTCCTACGGCTATCTTTACTACCATTAAACTTGCTCCGCACTTGCTGGGTCCTATCGCTATTGCGGCCTACTCGTATATGGCGTTGGTTCCGGTTATCATTCCATTGGTCGTGAAACTGCTTTGCAGCAAGAAGGAACTGATGATTAACATGAAGGAGCAGGAGAAGCTGTATCCTTCAAAGACCGAGATAAAGAACCTGCGTGTATTGAAGATTGTCTTCCCGATTGCCGTTACTACCATTGTAGCCCTTTTCGTACCGACGGCGGTGCCTTTGATTGGTATGTTGATGTTCGGTAACCTGATTAAGGAAATAGGTTCCGATACCAGCCGCCTGTTCGATGCGGCGGCCAACAGCATTATGAATGCGGCAACCATCTTCCTGGGATTGAGCGTGGGTGCTACCATGACGAGCGAGGCGTTCCTTAACTGGACTACTATCGGTATCGTTATCGGCGGTTTCCTTGCGTTCGCCTTGTCTATCTCGGGCGGTATCTTCTTTGTGAAACTGTTCAACCTGTTCTCCAAGAAGAAGATTAATCCGCTGATTGGCGCAACAGGGTTGAGCGCTGTGCCTATGGCGAGTCGTGTATGTAATGAAATCGCTACCAAGTACGACCCCAAGAACCATGTGCTGAATTACTGTATGTCCAGTAATATTTCCGGTGTTATCGGTTCTGCGGTAGCGGCGGGCGTACTGATTTCGTTCCTCGGGTAAGGGGTTGATGATATAAAAGAATGTGTTAAAATTATGAATGACTTCTCATTCTGTCATTCATAGTTTTAACACATTCTTTTTTACGCTTGCCTTTATTCACTGATGGCTTTCCTGTATTCGGCCACTGCCATTTTTGCGGCAAGGTGCGCGTTGATAAGGTTGGCTTGCGCTTGCGTCCACGAAAGTTGCGCGGAAAGCACATCGACCATGCTTGCCCTGCCTTCATTGTATGAGAACGTAACCAAGTCGAGATTCTCTTCGGCAAGCGCCATATTCTCTTGGGCTGTCTTTACCTGCTGTTCCGTTTCCGTCAGTTTGGTGGTAGCGGCGGATAATTCTTCCAAAATATTATCGGCTACATAGCTTTGCTGTAATTTCTGGATACCTATATATGCTTTTTGCTGGCGGTTGGTCTTGAAGCGTGCCCCCCATCGGAAAATGGGGATGTTGAGATTGAGCCCCGCAATGGGGGTGTGGGGTACGTCCTGTCCCATATAGGCGATACCGGTATCCCATCCGGTAGCCAAAAACATACTGAGTTGGGGATTGTACCGGCTGAGGGCGGCCTTGCGTTGCGCTTCGCTCTTGGCGATACTGACATTGGTTCCGGCATAGTCCGCACGGCGTCCTAATACTTCGTCGAGGCTCAGTAAATCAATGGGAGGAGAGCCGGCGCCGATTTCGCAAAGACTGTCTACCGCGGCGTCCGGTTTTACTCCCATCAGAATATTGAGTCGCTGCAAGGCGAGGGTATGGTTCTGACGGGCTTTGATGAACTGCAGTTCAGCTTCCTTCTTGCGGGTGGAAATCATTAATAAGTCCGTACGGCTGATGGCGCCGTAGTCGAAACTTTATTGAATTATGCTGTATTGCCGGTTGACAATCTCTTCAAAACGGGCGGCAGCTTCGAGTGTGGCCAATGCGGCCGAAGCGTTCCAATAAACAGCATCGCTCTGGTAGTGTATCTGGTCGAGTGTCAACTCTATGGCAAGCTTATCCAGTTCCTCGTCGGCTTTGGCTATTCTCTTTTGGGCAATGAGCGAGCCGCCTGTATAAAGAGGCTGCCCCAATGTAGCCAATGCCTGGTAGGTATAGGGACGGTATTGTCCCGCAGGACTGTTCCAAGCGTCCAGGTGGCTCAAGTTGGCAGTCCCTTCGGCGGTAATGTCTATCTTGGGCAGGAAGCCTGTCTGCGCTATTTTGCGGGCCTCGGTGCTTGCTGCGGCTTTCAGGCGTTGTTGCTTCAGCTGTTGGCTGTATGCTTCCACTTTATCCCGATAGGCCTCGCGGCTGAGATACGTTTCCTGCGCCTCGGCGCTTATGCCAAGACTGATTACTGATAATATAAGTATAATTTTTCTCATCATTCAAATAGTAAATAGTAAATCGTAAATCGTAAATAGTCAAATCGTAAATCCCTTCATCCTTTTATTCCCTGTATCGCACAGTAGGCCACAGGCAATACAAACAGGGTGAGTATCGAAGCTACCAGCAGACCGCCCATGATAGTGGCTGCCATACCGCCGAACATGGCGTCGAACAATAACGGCAGCATACCCAAAATGGTGGTGCCCGATGCCATGGCTACGGGAACGATACGGGTGGTCGTTGCGCTGATGACCGCTTCGCGCGGCGCTTTTCCGGCAGCCGTTTCCGCATCGATTTGGTCTACGAGGACAATGGCGTTCTTGATGTTCATCCCGATAAGTCCCAGTAAACCCAAGATGGCGAAAAAGTCGAATGTCTTGCCCAATAGCAGCAGCCCCAATACGATGCCGATAAAGATGAGCGGCAACATCAGCAATATGACAATGGGCTTGCGGTAGGTCTTGAACAGGAACAGCAAGGTGACGAACATCAGGAAAAACGTCAGCGGCATATTGGCTGCCAGTGCGGCATTGGATTCGGCTTGGCTTTCCTGTTCGCCGAAGTACTTCATGGTATATCCTTCGGGGACGTCTATTTCGTTCTGCACCTGTTCCCATACACGGTTGAAGGCGGCAATGGCGTTCACTCCCCGGCGGGGGTCGGCTTGTGCCATCATAACCATTTGGCGGTTGTAGTCCTTTACATTGGAGAACTTATACTGATAGTCGAACTCACCGACCACCTGTTCCAGCGTGGTGGTTTCACGCGTAGTCCCGAATACGGGCAGTGTACGCAGGTCGTTAATGCGGAATGAGTCGGTTGTATTATCTTTCAGCAGGATAGGGAGTACTTGGTCGCCTTGCCGGTATTCTCCCAATGTCATTCCGTTGGTGCCGATTTGTATGCTTTGCGCCATGCTCTGGCGGGACACGCCTAACGGTTGCGCACGCTCCTGGCTGTATACGGGTTTCCATATGGGAATCTTGTTGCCCCATGAATTGAGTATATTGATAAGGTCTTTGTCACGGTGCATCATCTCCAGAACCCGGTTGGTCAGCGCCACTAAAGTATCCGTGTTATTGCCGATAAAGCCTATCTCGATAGCGGCATCTACGGCAGGCGAGAGCTTGAAGAGCGTGGTGCGGGTGATGGCATTGGGGTAATTCTCCTTCATATAGCTGTCCAGATTCTCTTCATATTCCTTGGTATATTTGCTGTCTGTCACTTCTACCAGAAGGTTGGCGAAGTTGGGCTTCGGACCGACGGAAGTGGATGCCAGATAGTAGCGTAGCGGGGTACTGCCGAAGGTGACGGAAACCCGTTTCACTTCCGGCTGTTCCAGCAGATGGGCTTCCACTTTCTTCATTTCCTTCTCTACATCGCGGATACCGTATCCGTCGGGATAGAATACGTCGGCACGGAAATAGGGCTTGTCCAGTGAGGGGAAGAAGTTTTGCGGCATCAGTCCCATGACAACGAGGGAGAGGATGAACAATACGACCATGCTTCCCAACGTCAACGCTTTTTTGCGTATCAGCAGGCTGAGGACAGATGCGAACTTATGGTAGAAAGGCTTGTCGTAGGGGTCTTTGTTGCTGTTGCCGGTTCGGGCTTTCAGTATGAAGTTACCGAAAGTGGTGGTTTGCGTCAATGCCAGTACCCAGCTTAATCCTAACGAGATGGCCAAGACGATGAACAACGGCTTCACAATCTCGGCGACGGAAGACGGCGCAAGATAAAGCGGTAGGAAGGAGCAGATGGCTATAAACGTTGCTCCAAGCAGTCCCCATTGCGGTTTGGTGGCGCCGTCTATCAGCGCTTCCCGTCTGTTTACACCGCGGGCTATGGCGATTTGCGCGTTGTCGGTCACTACGATAGCGTTGTCCACCAGCATTCCCATGGCGATGATGAAGCCTGCCAGCGAGGTACGGTTTAATCCGACTCCCAAAAATGACATGATAAGCAGCGTACCGCCGATGGAGAATATCAGTGAAGAACCGATGAGCACGCCGGCACGCATCCCCATTACCAGCATGATGATGACAATTACAATCAGAATGGATTCTATCAGGTTGATAATGAAACCATTGTTTGCTTCTTTGGCTATGATGTTTTCGGGATAAAGGCTTTCCAATTCCAGCCCTACGGGAATGAGAGACAGCAGCTCGGCGAGTTTCTTGTCTACCAGTTCGCCGGTTTTTACCACATCCTTCTGCGGGTCGGTGGAGACACCGATGCCGATAGCCCGTTTTCCGTTGACGTGCATGATAGTACCGGGCGGGTCCATATAGCCCTTTTCGACAATGGCTATGTCGCCCAGCTTGACCTGGCCGCCGGGAGTGGTGATTAGCTGGGTACGGATGTCGTTGACGGTGGTATAAGTACCGTTGGCGATAATGCGCAACTGTTGTTCGCCCGCGCCGATTTCACCCGTATTGATAATCTGGTTCTGCGATTGCAGCAGACTTGCCAGTTGTTTGGGGTCGATACCCATCCCCGCCAACTTGTTTACGGAGATAAAGATATTGATTACTTCCGTCTGTGTACCGAACAGGGCTACTTTCATCACTCCTTCGGCGGTGATGACCTGAGTTTTGATGCGTTCCGCCCAGTTGCGCATTTCTTCATAAGAGAAACCGTCGTCGCCGACCAGTCCGTAATAAATGCCGAATACATCGCCGAAGTCGTCCGATACCGTTGGCACGGAAGCTCCGGCGGGCAGTTGGGGCTGTATGTTGAGAACCTTACGACGCAGTTCATCCCATTTCTGCGGGATAGATGCTGCGGAGAGCGAAGGCTGCAACTCGAACGTAATCTTGGAAAGTCCGTACATGGACTCCGACTTTATCTTGTACACTCCGCTCATACTCTGTATTTCGCGGGAGATAGGTTCGGTAATGAGCCGTTCCACTTCAGCGGGTTCGGCTCCGGGATAGCGTGTCATAATGACCGCCGTCTTGATGACAAAGGGGGCGTCTTCTTTCTTTCCCAAACGGCCGAATGAGAATATGCCGCCGATGAGCAATACGGCAAGGAAGAAATAGACAATCTTTGTATTGTCTAATGAATATTTGGCTAAGTTCATATGTAAAAGGTGATAGGGTGATAAAGTTATAAAGTGATAGGGGAAAGGCTGTTACTCTACCTCTTTTACTCTCTGCCCCTCTACGAGTTGGTATACTCCGGCGATAACAACGGTTTCATCCGGTTTCAGCCCTTTGGAGATGAGAATATTGGCTTCACCGGTCGGTGAATATACGGTTACTTCGCGACGGCTTACCCTGTTGTCTTTCACGATCCACACATAGGTGTTCTTGTTCTCGCTGTCGCCGAATACGGCGCTTAACGGTACATTCATCAGCTTTTCCTCTATGAAAGGGGCGATGTCCGAGGCGAGACGGATGTTACAGGTAAATCCGGGCTTCACATCATATACGGCACGGTCAAAAGCTGGGTCGTCAATGGTGATGGTAACCGGGATGCCCGTACCGTCTGTTGAAATATCGAGATATTCTTCCAGTTTGGCGTTGAATATCGTACCCTTATAAGTATCGAACTCCACTTTGAACGTGGCGTCTTTGGCACGAAGCAGATACAGGTAATCATCGGGTACGGTGAATTTTATGCGCAGTTTCTGCGTATTTACCAGCCGTACGATCCCCTCTCCCGAATTGACACGCTGATAGTTCTCTACCAGACGCTTTTCGATGGAGCCGTCGAAAGGGGCGAGCAGTTTCGTATCCCGCATATTGTTGGTGGATAACTCGTAGGCGGATTTGGCCTTTTGATAATTGGCTGCGCTGATTTCATACTCCTGTAAGGAAATGGCCTGGCGGCTCAGCAGACGCTCGTTGCGCTCGACCTGTGCGGCAGCGGTTTCATAGGCAGCCTTGTCGGCGGCATATTGCAGGGAGATATCCCGGGGGTCGATGGCGGCGATCAGTTGTCCTTTCCTTACCCTTTGTCCTTCCACTACCGGAAGGTTGATGATTTGTCCGCTGACACGGAATGCCAGTTTCACATATTCCACCGCTTCTACCATGCCGGAGAAATCCTTGAGAATGACTGACTGTGAACGTACGGTAGCGGTTTTCACAGGTCGAACGAGGGTGGTTTCTTCCCTCTTTTTTTGCCCGCAGGACGTAATGATGAACGTCACCGCCAAGGCGAACAGATACATTTTCTTCATTTATTCCGATTAAGACAAGTCTTTGAGGTTGACGGTCAAAGCCAACCCTTGTCTTAATTCATAAACGTTTTGATATACCTGTATGTTCAGTTGGCTTCCGGCGGTCAGGCTGATTTTTATCTCTTTGCTTACCTGTATATGCAGCGTATTGCCTAAGTAGTTCACTTTGAACGAGTAACTGCTCCATTTCTCCGGTATGACGGGTTCTATCTTGAGTGTGTCGTTCAGTATTTGCAATCCCGCAAACCCGCGTACGATAGCCAGCCAACTGCCCGGCATACTGGTGATATGCAGTCCCTGGTCTCCCTCGTTGTTGTAGTCGTCCAGGTCGAGGCGGGTGGCGTGTAAGAATAATTGATACGCTTTCTCCACCTTTCCGATGCGTGCGGCAAGAATGGAATGGATATGCGGGGAAAGGGACGATTCGTGCACGGTCATCGGTTCGTAGAACTCAAAGTTGCGGCGGATGGTTTCCCGGTCGAAGTTGAAATAATAGAGGTATAGCCCGAGCAGAACGTCACCCTGCTTGATATAACAGGAACGCAGGATACGATCCCACGACCAGTACTGGTTGATGGGGCGCTCGCCATCGGGAATGGCATCGGCGCTTTGCAGAACTTTGTCCATATAACCGTCGTTTTGCACGAAGATACCGCGTTCCGGGTCTTCCGGCAGATATATCCGTTCGATAATATCCCGCCAGCGTTCGCTCTCTTCCGTATAGTTCAGACGGGTGATACGGCGTATGCGGGCGTATTCGTCGGGGTATTGCCGTGCGATGATTTCAAGGAAACTGAGGGTGGTTCTGAGACAGCGCATGCAGGAGTAGTTGGTGTACCAGTTATTGTCTACGTTATTCTCGTATTCGTTGGGTCCGGTAACTCCCAAAATGACGTATTGCTGTTTGGGTTGTGAGAAAGACACCCGTTGGCTCCAGAAGCGGCTGATGGCTATCATTACTTCCAGTCCGTAGCGGGCGATGTAATCCAGTGTGCCTGTGAGGGTGGAGTGTTGCAGAATGGCATAGACAATCATGTTGTTCCGGTGAATCTCTTCAAAGGTAATCTCCCATTCGCTGTGACACTCCTCTCCATTGCTGGTGACTTGCGGAAAGAGGGCGGCTCCATTGTCGAATCCTAACTTGCGGGCATTCTCAATGGCTTTAGGCAGTTGTTTATAGCGGTACATCAGCAGGTTCTCGGCAATCTTCTTCGGAGTGGAAAGCAGGAAGAAGGGCACGCAACACAATTCGGTATTCCAGTAAGTGTTTCCGCCGTACTTTTCTCCGGTGAAACCTTTGGGGCCGATATTCAGCCGAGGGTCGTCTCCCCGGTATGTCTGGTAGAGTTGGAAGATATTATAGCGTATGCCTTGCTGGGCTTCCGGGTCTCCTTCGATGATAACGTCGGTTTCGTCCCATATCTCCTGCCAGGCTTGCCGGTGCTCCTGCACCAGAACATCCCAACCCGTACTCCGGGCTTTCCGGGCTTCCGAGACGGACGCTTCTATCAAGTCCTGCCGCTCATAATAGAGGGACGATGCGATGGCAATGTATTTAATGAGCGTTACGGTGTCACCCGGTTTCACTTCTACACCTACGCTGAATCCGGTTTGCTTTTCTTTTTCGATACGTATCGGGTTGGCGAATGTCTCTTTATTGTTCTTGAAAAACCGATAGGTCATGGCATAGCATATTTGCGCGTCTTCCCGTCTGGTCTGCGTCCACAGATAGGCGCAATCGCTGGTGGTGCCGGAGCGCAGGATATTCCAAGTCTTTTCGTCAGGATGCTCGGCTTGGTTCACGATGTCGCCGTCGAAAGTAGGCACGAGGGAAATCTTGCCTGTGTAGTTGACGGACGTAACGCTATATTTTATAAGGCAGAGGTTGGGATGAGCCATGTCGGTGATGTGTTCCACGTGCAGACGGAGCTTGTTTCCTCGCGGAGAGGTGACTTCCGCATCCCGATAGGAGATACCCGCTTTCATGTCGAGGCGTCTGTTGAAACTGTCCACATCCCATTGAGCCAAATCCAGCTCCTCATCGATAAGGCGCAGGCTGATACGGCTCCAGTCCGGAGCATTGGGAATGCGTGTGTAGAACCGTGGAAAACCGTTCTTCCACCAGCCTACACGGGTTTTGTCCAGAAATGTGATGCCTGCCACGAATGCGCCGCGATAGCTGTCGCTACTGTATGGCTCTTCAAAATATCCCCGTTGTCCGAAACGGCCGTTCCCAAGACTGAATATGCTTTCCGACCATCGCATGCGGTCGGCTTGAAAACTATCTTCTATAATATTCCATTCGTCAGTTTTAAGGTATTTCTTCATGGCAGTCTTTTTCTGTGTTATCGGTGTAAAGATAAACAAATAAAAGGATAAACAAATAAGATGCGGGAAAAAGAAACGCCCCGTTCCTTGGTGAGGAACGGGGCGTCGGGTGGTTTACGACCTTTCTCCTTTGGTCTCTTTTATCAGATATACGCAGACGGCTCCGATAATGAGCATCACACCCGCCATTACCAGCATGTTTATTTCCGGGGGAAGCATTCCTTTCGGCGTAAACAGTGCCAGAATACTTCCGCCTAATGCCGCTGCCACGATTTGCGGGATACAGATGGTTCCGTTGAACAGTCCGAGGTATGTGCCCATGTGCCCGCCGGACAAGGCGTTGGTCAGAATGGTGAAAGGCAACGCCAGCATGGCGGCCCATGCGCAACCTATCAGCAGGAAAGAGATGAACAGCACATACTGGCTGTGTACAAAATAAGTGGATATGAAGCCGATGCCGCCCAACACGAGGCTCAGCGCGTAAATGAAGCGGCGGTCTTTGAACATAGGGATGCAGACCGCCCAAAGTACAGAGCCGATGGCTTGTACGGCAAACAGTACGCCTACCCAGTTGGCGGCTTCCTGATATTGCAGGCTCTTGGTGTCAAGAACTATTTTAGTGATTCCGTTTACAGTGTGTTCAACGGTCGGTGCGTCAAAAACATTTGCGGCTATGCTGCCGTTGGTGTATGTCCACATAAACATAAAAGCGAACCAGCAGAAGAACTGCACCAGTCCTACCGTCCAAAAGGCTTTCGGCGCTTTAACCAACAGCTTCAGCATATTGACTTTCTCATGTTCCTGTTCTTCTGTGATGCCATGATATTCGGCATATTCCGCAGGCGGCATTTCCTTGACTTTGACCGTTGTATAAATAACGCAGAATATCAGGATAGCGGCTCCGATGTAGAACGAATAGATTACAGAATCGGGAATTACCCCCTGCGGCGCCGTATTGCTGATACCCACCCACGCAAATATAAACGGGAACAGATACCCCACCAGACTGCCGGCATTGCATAGGAAACTCTGAATGGAATAGGCGAGTCCTTTCTGTTTCTCATTCACCATATCGCCTACCATCATCTTGAACGGTTGCATCGCCATATTGATAGAGGTGTCCAGAAACATCAGCGATACCAGACCGAAAATCATGGCCGTACTTACCGCCATGCCGAAACTGCCCGCATTGGGCAGCAGGCACATGACGAGCACCGCAACCAGCGAACCGATGAATAAATAAGGAATGCGACGTCCGAATCTCGTCCAGGTCTTGTCGCTGGCGGCTCCTACAATAGGCTGCACTATGATACCTGCCAACGGCGGTAATATCCAGAAATAACTCAAACTGTGCGGGTCAGCTCCCAAAGTGGAGAATATACGGCTGATATTCGCGCTTTGCAGGGCATACGCGATCTGTACGCCAAAAAAACCGAAGCTGATGTTCCACAGTTTCCAGAAACTTAAATCGGGTTTTACTTTCATTGTTCTTTTGTTTTTTATGATATTAGTTATAATTCATTATTTCGTCGTTCCCCTCACCACCAGATTCGTCCGTACAATCTTATTGGTGCTTTTCTCCTCACTCCCTTCCAGCTTGTCGGTAAGGATGCCGAATGCGCTCTTGCCGACTTCCTCTCCATGTTGCTCCACCGTTGTCAGTTTCGGGTCGGTACTTTGGGCGATGGCTCCGTCGGTGAATCCGCAGATAGAAACCTCGTCCGGTACTTTTAGTCCCACCAGCTTGCAGGCATACAATATGCCTGCCGCCGTTTCGTCGTTAATCGCAAAGAATCCGTCGGGGCGGTTGTCGCTTTCCAGCAAATCGGGTGTTATGGCAATGGCGCGTTCGCGATTGTCGCATAGCTTAAT
>ENA-UONV01001507-UONV01001507.1-human-gut-metagenome-genome-assembly--contig:-CS4-NODE-1507-length-20199-cov-5.831463_pt1 | contig 20199 bp, 19 predicted proteins | sample MGYA00242461_ERZ724008 | MGnify/ENA metagenome assembly ERZ724008 | reverse complement strand
GTCTCTGTCATTCTTTGAAGGGAAACTTCTCTCATAGGGGAACCAGTAGAATCCGAGCCTGTAATATCCTATGTCCAGCAATATCTCTCCGGCCTTGTCCGTATCGGGGATATGCATTCCCCTTTCCCGGAGCAGCGATATCTGTTCTTCTATTGTCGTTGCAGTTTTCATCGTAGAAAGAATAAATATAAATAAAAAAAGGGATATCGCAGACGGATATCCCCATATTCCTTATTATAGTGCAGGATATGCAGCCTGTACATACCGGCACTCTCACAATGCAAAGTTACGAATTTCCGCACAATCCACAAAAGGATCACGGTAAATTTTCCTTGTCCCTATGTTTTACGGTTTCTGTCTTCAGCCGTTTTTCCGCTCTTCCCTCTTCCGTTGTCCTTCCGCAATACCGAGTCTTGCCATCAGGAACTCGTTCAGGTCCTTATGCGGCATATAGTGGACAGCCATATCGCTTACCTTTCCGCACTGCCTTATTATTTCCTGCGTGGCATTGCGTCCTGTCCTGTCATTGTCAAGGAAACAGCGGACATGGGAATAACCCTTCAGAACGTCCATTGCCTTCGGCAGGTTACTTGCCGAATTGAGTACCACACAGTCCGGAACGGGAAATCCACGCTTGAGCGTAAGATAGGAAAGATAATCCATGAACCCTTCAAATACAAGTACCGTGTCATTCACCCTGTTTCCGTTATCGCGTCTGATACAGGTGATGTCCTTCGGGGATATAGCCCCCTTAAAATATGGGTTACGGAGTTCGATGCCACCGCTTCTGCTTCTGAATCCGACAGAGAAATTCTTTCTGCCCCGTATGCTGTAGTGTACCTCCACACATTCTTCCGATGCGATATCCGCCGGAATCCCTCTTTTTGCGAGGTATTGCAACAGTACGGTGTTGCGAAGCGGTGATATACGCAGGTTCTCAAATGCCGGAGCTTCCGCCTCCGTTTTCCGTTGCGGGGTTACCGGCACAAAAACCGGACAGCATTCTCCTATCCGCTTCAAGAGCGAAGAATAGTCTGATGTCATGTAGAGCCTTTGTGCAAGATCGATGATGCTGCCTCCTTTTCCTTCGCCGAAATCATGTCACAGATTTTTTGAGATACTGACCTTGAATGACGGAGTACGCTCCTGCCTGAACGGTGAGCGATACCATAAACTGTCTCCCTGTTCCTTTACAGGTACAAATCCCAGCTGTCGGAGAAAATGTCCGAGCGGGATTTTCTTTGCATCTTCAATGTTCATCTTCTTCAATGTTTAATGATGTCTATATTTTAACATTCCGAACCATCGCATCGGATCCACAGTCCTTCCGTTACGCTCCAGTTCGAAATGCAGATGGTTTCCCGTAGCCATACCGCTTTGCCCCACATCACCGATCCGTCTTCCGATGCATACAGCCGTTCCGGTTTTTACATATATCCGGCTCATATGTGCATACAGCGTGGCATATCCGCCCGTATGCCTGATACATACAAACCAACCGTAGCTTCGGCTGTATCCCGCACGGACTACCATACCGTTCCCTGCCGAATAGACCGGCTCACCTTCCGGTGCCGCCAAATCGATCCCCTTGTGGAATATCCTTTTTTTTCTTATCGGATGATATCTCATGCCGTAAGCTGAAGACAGTCGGAAACGTGTCTTCCTTCTGTCAAGTGGAAAAAGAACCGGATAGTCCGTAAGACGCATAAAGGCATCGTTGTGCTTTCATATCGGGGTTCATCCTTTTATCGGCGTATTATTACCCGACATTTCTTCTTTTCCCTCATATGTACAGCAACAGAGTGACAAAAGATGACTAATCATGACTATTAATGACAACTTTCTCATAATCAATACTTTTAATGCCAAAGATAGTAATTTTACCTCCCGAAATGATTTATTCACTAAAAAATTAACAGTTATGGAAGATGTAAAACAGACCGCAAAAGGCGGTGAAGGAACAGCTGCGGAGAAAGGATACCTGCTGGCCTATGACAAGAAAGAACAGAAGGTAAAGGGCGTGAAGGGGATTGCAGCCAACGGTGATTTGGAAACCATTGAGGCCAATGAACAGAACAAGGGCGACTTTGTCAGGGTGGACAGGTTCGGCAACTTCTTTACCAATTTCGGAAAGAACTTTATGTACCAGTACAACCATCCAACACGTTTCTCCCTTTACCGTATGCCGGAGGATACCCCTGTGGAACAGGCTGCAAGGAAGATAGAGGAAGCACAGCTTCCGCAGAACGAATCCATCCGCAGGGAACTGTCAAGGGAGAACAGGATATACAACAACCATCTGTTCAACGAGCGTGAAATAAACTGGGAACAGGCCGCACGATACGGCATAACGCCCGAACTTCTAAGACAAACCGGAGATATGGAGCGTATGCTCCAGGGCAGGCAGTCCGGATGGGCATTCGAAATTTCCATGAATACGGAAATGGGCAGACAGAACGGCGATGCCAAACTTTCACTATTCCGTGACGAGAACGGTGTGGCGAAGTTTGATCTGCACTTTATCAGACAGGCTCCCAAAGTCGGACAGGAATACCGTGGTTACAAGATAGAGGAAGACGTGCTGGAGGCATTGAACCGTACAGGCAATGCCGGCCGTACAATTGATCTTGTGGTTGACTACCGTACCGGAGAAACGAAACCGTGCTATCTCTCAAAGGATATGGTAACGAATGAGATGTTCTTCCTTCCCACAGACCAGGCGCGCTGTCCCCGTAAAATCAAGGATTATACTTTAAGCGACAGTGAATATGCGGACTATGTAGCCGGAAAGGAAGTCCCCATCGTATTCAAATCCGTCAACGGCAAGATATGCAACACCTCCATACAGATGAGTGCCGCAGAACGGGGTACGGAGTTCCTCTGGGAGAGAAGTAGCAGAAAACCGGAGAAGAAACAGGGGGTTGAAACAGAAAAAGCTGCAAATCCCACAAAGAAACCTTCCAAACGTACAAAAACATCCGTAACCCCTAAAATGTAACATTCATGAGCCAGAACAGTAAACATACAGTCATGGAACATTCACCTGCGGTAAAAGATAAACTCCTTGTCTGCTATGAGGCAGGCAGGGAGAATCCCCGCCATGAAATCCACTACCGTTTACAGACCGTTCCCGAAAAACAGGCCCTTGGAGCGTTGATAGCCGCGACATCACTTGCCTACGGGAAAGCGGTACATGCGCCCTTCATTCCCGATATGCGCATGGAGCTGTACGGAATCCCCGAAATGACCGGCACACCGCGTCTGCTGGAATCCTCCGAGGCCAAGAACTATATCAGGGGAACCCTGCTGCCTTACATTCGGGAGGAAGGGATAAGACCGGAGGTGAGCGTCAACCTGCGTGACATGGTGTTCGCCAGAAATGAAAACCTGCTTATTGAATCCGGCGGAACGTTAAGACTGAATGCCGGACAGATAGACCGTCTGGTGGAATTCCGCAAAGAGCAGGACGAGCGGGCCGGGCTGTACAGATATATATCCGAATACAAACGTCCGTTCCGTATCGTCGAGACATCAAAGGGTATGCTCGTATTCAGCGGCAATGATACAGGTTGGAAAGGTCTGGACCAGTTCTACAGGCATCTGCTGAATAATTATTTTTCAGTAACGGGAGAAACCGGACCGGTCAGACAATACTGTGTCAGGGAACCGGAAGATGACCTCTACCGGCTCGTAGACCGTTCCTTCAGGAAGAATCCCCATAGCGGTAAATATACCTTTGACCTTTTGGATTCCTATGCCCGCATACCCGTAAACAAGAACTGGGAAACGGAGTTTGTTACGGACATGAAACCTTCCGCATCAGAATATACCCGTATAGAGGACTTCTCCGGCTGCAGACCGGAAGGCAACAACAAGGACATCTGCCGTCTTCTCTTTCTCTGCCGCTCCTTTGACAGGGATATTATCCTCACCCCGTCCTTCGGTTATCATTTCCAGTTCAAGCCGTTCGTCAGCCGCATGGACAATTGCATCAACAATCCGGATTCCACGGACAGTATGGGAAAGATAATGGATGAAATCCGGTCAAAGGCGGAAAACATACTGAAAACCGAATTCAGGGTACGCGGTATGCATAGGCCACAGGCAGAGAAGGAAAACAGGAAAACAACAAGAAACAGGAACAATAAACTGAAACTGTAATATGACTGAGAAAATATCATCAATTCCGGACTTCGTTCCCGAAAAGCCGGGTACGGTATGCATTGCCACAGACAGGACAGGACATTATACGCCACCCGAAGAAAATGCATTGAGATTTATCCAGGAAGGTGATGTCAGGGAAAAAATACACCGTTTCATAGAGGACAATGTCATGGCGGCAGCCTGCCATACATATATACCGGATGTGACCATGCTTGTCTTCAGACTCAATTCCCTGAAAGACCTCCCGCTTCCCAAAGACGGGGAAAGTACGGAACACTATATCCGCAACAGCCTTTTAAGATATATCGCATCAGAAAACATACTGCCCGAAAAGAAAATCAGCCTTGCCGATGCCGTATATTCGGCCATGACCCGTAAAGAGGCTGACTGTTCAATGCTCAATGGATGCTTCATGCATGAAACGGCATATACAGAGTTCATAAGGGAACAGCGAATGAGAAAGGAAATCTACCGTATGCAGCCGGAATATGTACTTCCGCTTACGATAGTGGAGAATGCCAGCGGGTATCTGCTGTTCTCCGGCAATGATGTAGGACGTGAAGATCTCAGAGCATGTATCCAACATATTGCAGATCATTACTTTGATCCGCATTGTGATTTCGGATATCTGAAAATATACGAATGCGATGAAATAAAAGGGAATATGCAGGAGATTATCGACACATCGTATTCAGACCACAGATACCTTCCTGTCATGGGACATGATTTCTCCCATAACAGATATGTCAGCCCGGAGAGGCTTCCCGATGACGTGAGGGAAAGACTGAGGAAAGTCTGTGAGCATACACTGAAGCCGGATGCGGACGGATTCCGGAGTTTCATTTCCCACTTTAACGGGAATGAAGCCACAAGGACGGTGGTCAGCAAAGAGAACCACGATATCTACAGGCTGCTTAATATTGCACGCTGCGGATATATGAACATACACGAAAAACCTTTCACTTATTTTGAAACACTGCTTCCCCTTGCCCGGAAACTTGAGAGGATCACACAGGTCAAAAGTGCGGAACAGTTCAATGCCGATGATTTCAGGATCCATTCCCTTGCCATCGGAAGACAGGCCGAAGCGATATTGCACCGGGAGTTTGATGTCAGGGGACACCGTTCCGTCATCAATGAGCTGTGTGACGGGAATCTTGAATTCAGGATAGGAAGCGTAAAACTCAATTCCGTACAGCGTGCGGCACTTGCAGACGGGCACTCCGTATATCTGCAGGAGAATGACAGGAACGGGAAAAAGTCCCTTGTGTATTGTATGGCCGACACAATGTCAAACACTCTGAAAACATCATCCGCCCCTTTCCGCAACGTTCCCACATATCGTATGACGGAAGATGGACTTATGGTGCGTATGGATACTGCCGGAAAAGACAAGACTCGAAAAGGCCGAAAAGAGAATACAGACAAGAAACGACTAAAAATATAATATGGACAACAAGAACAAACATACAGGAATGCCGATGGTCCTGTTCAATGTGGACGAACAGAACCGGCTTGTGGAATATGCCGTCTGCAATGACAGCCATGAATGCGGCAGATATCTGAAGCAACAGGCCGAACTTGCCCTTTACGGAACATATATTCCAAACGAAAGGATATATTGTATGACGGATGCGGATTTTACAGATGAAAGACTGCCGGGACTTCTGACGGAATGCATCCGTCAAAATGACATATCGGATATGCCTTCATTGGGGTTGAGATGTATCACATTCATTCATGAGAACTTTAAGGACGGGCTGCCGGATGATATGCTCTCCGTCACTTCATGCATAGAGAAGGTTATAGACGATTTCCGCTCATATACATATCTGCAGGAATATGAGCAGTATAATGAGAAAAAGGCGAATGCCATCTCCGGACGTACCGTCTCTGCCATAGAAACGGACAAGGGAGTTCTGCTCTTCGATGACTCAGGAAGAGGGCTGCGGTGTCTTGACAATTGTCTCCAGTATATTGCGGACAACTATTTCTCGCCTGAAATACAGTGCCGGAAAATGCTGAACATCTACCATTTCAGTACGACAAATGCAGAAACAGTCAGAAAGTCAAGGGAATGTGCCGGTATGTTTACACCGGATTCTGAATGCAGGTTCATACCGACACGTGCAAGGTCACTGCCGAACCTGCTGACCGGAGAGTTCAAACCTTCCAAAAGTTTCAGCCTGGATACAGATCCCAAGTCATATCATTCCCTTACACAACAACTGGGATTGCATGAGAAAGATGAAAACCGTGAGATTGCCGCCCTGATGGAAATAAGGAACAACGGTATGCCGGCAGATTGGAATCCCGCAGATCTCAAGATGCACGGTAACGGGTTCAGGCATATTTATAACAGAATAAAGGGATACGATACAACCGGCAATACGGAACTCTCAGAGGCTTTGCAGCAGGCAGCCAGGGATAAGGCCGCACAAATACTAAGCTCGGTATATGATGTCCGGCAAAGGCAAAGATAATCCCGATAAAAGGAAGAACTGTAATCACGGACTTAAAATTTAAAGAAATGGGATGGACAGACAGAATAAGACAGGCATTCAACTTCGGCAAGGAGAGTACAAAAGACCTGTTCGTGGAATTGAAGCCGGACAGGGAAATTGCCGGAATATGTATTTCCGATGAAGCCGGACATCATCGGGATGCCTTTCATGCGTTTGTCCGGGACTCTGTCAGACGGGCCTTGCATAACGGACACGTTCCTGACAATACGCTTGTATGCTGCCGTTTTATAACAGACAGCGATGCAGCAGGAATCCATAAGGACAAGAAAAGGGTATCTGAACTGCTGGCTGATTATGACGGAACGGACAGTATATATTCCGTTCCACTGAGAAAAGCCGCCTATCTTTATCGGAACAATAAGGAAATAAACCTATATAATCTGACAGGACTGGATGACCATCCCGGTTACCGTCAATACCGGGCTTATGAAGAAGCGATGGAGAAAAGGGCTGCCGGCAGAGCCGTCAAGATGCGTCTGACCATAACCCGAAGAGGGGAATGTGCCCGTGTATTCAACAACAGTCTCGATGGTCCGGAGCTGTTGCGCACCTATCTGCAGGACATTGCAGACAATTTTTTTCTGAATCCCATGAAAAATACGTCCGAACTGTCCATTTATCTGCTGGAAACGGCTTCATCCAGATTACAGGGTTTCCCGGTAAACAGGGATATACCTCTGACAGCTCCTGGAATGGAGATACTGAGGAAATACAGTCCGGCAGAGGTGTTCGATCTCCGTCCGAAGGGCGAGAACCTGCTAAGGCTGGCAAAGGCCTGCTCCCTCAAGCTGAACAGGCATAACTGTGACATTCTCACACTTCTGGACATTGCAGAAAAGGGATATGCCCATCTGGACATTCCGTTCAGTTTCCGGAAAGAGTTCGCCGGCATCGAGAAGACACTCAATAAGGCTTCGATGTACAATAACAGTAACCGGAGCATGAACGATGCAAGTGGCATGAGGGAACAGGCAGGGGAAAGCGCAGGACAACTGGCGAGAAAACTGCTGGCTGCACACGGAATCAGAATATGGGAAGAAATTCCAAAGAAAACGGCAGAAACCGCAATCAAAGCCGGAGACGGAAAAAAGAAAGGTGCAAGAACCGGAAACAAGATCAACAGAGGAATAAGAATAAAATTAAAATAGAGGGCAAATGGAAACAGTACGAAATCTGGATATGACACCGCCTGCTCCCTCCGGAAGGACTGATGCCTTCCTCAAGGCTGTGCGCCATACCTTATGGGATTTCCTGACCGGAAAGAATTCATTCCGCAGTTTTCAGGACAGATACCGCTTCAATATAATAAGGTGGAGCGCATCCCATTTCCGCACACCTTCACTTCTGGAGCGTGCCATCCTGCTTCTAAGGACTGACAATCCGCTTAAAACGGCATATGAGGACTTCCAAAGGAAGTACGCACATCTGCTCGGACGATGGGAGATGGAAGCAGTACGCAAGGTAAATCTTACACTGATAGAACTCGGACGTACCCCGTTTTATCCGCATAAAAGGAATATTGACAGGATGCTGGACGATGTGTACAAGGGCATAAAAAAACTGCAGGGATATAAAGGATGCCCCGATATGAAAAATGAACGTCTGCTGCTCGCCACATACCGGTATATGTTTGCAGCACCATCCGACAGCAGATATGGCACATTATGCCCGGATGAACTGTGCGGTATGCTTGAACAGCACGGGGTAGACCGCAGGGAACTGTGCCGTCAGAATTATGGCGGACTGTTCCGTGACGGTACTACCGCCCTGTATGAAACTGAAACGGACGGTAACGGTAACAGATATCTTCGTCCGTCAGGGCATATCCGTCTGGAGCAAAGTCCTACGGGATGGAGTATGCACGTTCCACAGAATACAATACAAAGAGAGAAGGAACCGGCTGTAAGCCTTGCAGATATGGAGCCTTCGAAAAAGGTGGAAAGGGTGTCCAAGCCATCAAAGAAGAAAAAAAACGGACAAAGAAAGACCGGATCGGTAAAAATCAAATAATAAAACCATAAAATATCAATATGATGAAACTTATAGTAACGGAAAAGCCTTCAGTGGCAAGATGCATAGCTGAATGCATCGGAGCGAAAAGCAAAAAGGACGGATATTTTACAGGCGGAGGATATGCCGTGACATGAACTTTCGGCCATCTTCTGGCATTGGGCTCTCCGGCGGAATACGGAGGTGAGAACATCAGCAGGGAAAAACTTCCCGTCATTCCCGACCCGTTCACACTTACGGTACGCCGGATCAGGACGGCAAACGGATATGAAACGGATCCAACGGCATCAAAGCAGCTCGCTGTAATTGGAGAACTGCTGACCGGGGCAGACGAAGTGATTACCGCAACCTATGCAGCCCGTGAAGGGGAACTTATAGCCGGATACCTTTATGAATATCTCGGATACAAAGGGGCGACACGCAGGCTCTGGATCTCATCACTGACACACAAGGCGATAACGGAAGGACTCGACCGTCTGCAACCGGGAAGTGACTATGAGAACCTCTATCTTGCGGGAAAGGCAAGAAGGGAAGCCAACTGGAAAGTCGGATATAATGCAAGCCTTGCACTCGGCATTGCAGCAGGCAGAGGCGGATATTCACTCGGAAGGGTACAGACACCGACACTTGCCATGATTTGCAGACGTTATCTGGAAAACAGGGATTTTATTCCGGTGACGCATTATAATCTATGCCTGTCTGTAATCAAGAGCGGAAAGGAACATCTTTTTTTATCCGTTGACAAATACCGAAGCAAGGAAGAAGCCATGGCTGCCGGAAACGGAATCAGAGAATCCGCAACAGCAGTAGTGGAGTCCGTAAAGAAAACATTGGAGACGGAACAACCGCCACTTCTGTATGACCTGACGGCACTGCAATGCGATGCAAACAACAGAATAGGCTTTACAGCCCAACATACATTGAGTATAGCACAGATGCTTTATGAAAAGGGTTATATATCCTATCCTCGAACAGGAAGCCGGTATATTGGCGATGACCTGTTTTGGGAGGTTCCGTCCCTTCTCTCATCGCTCAAGTCCGATCCGCGCTTTGCAAGGCATACGGAATCCCTGGAAGGAAAGACACTGAACAGACATACCGTAGACGATGCCAAACTTACGGATCACCATGCGCTGGTCATAACGGGCAACACACCGTCAGGACTCACACCGGATGAACAGGCCCTGTATTCCATGATTGCCGGCAGAATGCTGGAGGCGTTCTCCGAAAGGTGCATCAGGGAGAAAACCTGCATACATCTGAAATGTAACGGAATATACTTTAAAACGGAAGGATACAGTATCAAAGAGTATGGCTGGAGAAGTATCTATACAATACCGGAAAAAGAAACACCATCCATACCGGAATTCAAGGAAAATGAACTTCTGCCCGTATCGGACTGCCTGATTAGAGAAGGAAAGACCGTACCAAAGCCGATATTCACGGACGCATCACTGCTTTCGGCCATGGAAAACGCAGATTGGGAAACCAAAGAAGGTATGGAAAAAGAGGCAGTCAGGAAGTGTGGTCTGGGTACACCGGCAACAAGGGCAGGCATCATAGAGCTTCTTGTTGGCAGGCAATACGTTGAGAGAAGGGGGAAAAACCTGTTTCCGACTCCAAAGGGACTTGAGGTTTATGGGATTGTCAAGGACAGGCTGATAGCCGATGTACAGATGACCGCCCAATGGGAATACAACCTGCAGGAGATTGAAAAGGGAAACATGAAAGCCGCTGTCTTTGACGGCATGATTGATGACTATACAAGACAAATCGTATCGGAACTTGTATGTCTCAGACTGGAACATCCGGAATTGCCGCACTGCAAATGTCCGAAATGTGGAAAGGAAACGGTAACGCTGTACGGTAAGGTGGCAAGATGCTGCAATACGGAATGCGGATTCCTGCTTTACAGAAGTTTCAAAGGGAGAATCCTCACGGATGACCAGATGCTCCGCCTGTTACAGGGCAAGAGGACATCTTATCTTAAATTCACAAACAGGATTGGAAAAATTTATGAAGCCTCACTCAAGATGGACGACTGTTTCCGTATTTGTGTGAAGTTTAAAGACAACCGTCCTAAGAAATAGTCATTATCCAAGTGAGTATCCGTCAGCGGTACGTCTGTAGTGCATACGGCAAATACCGTCAGAGTATGTGCGTATCCCGGCCAGTTTCCAGGAGGATTGACCGGGATTTGCCGTAAACAGACGGATGCCGTTCCCCTGAAAGGAAGGTAATACATACAGTACCAGCTCGTCTGCCATTCTGAAACGGAGCATACTGCCTACCACGCCGAGATTCTCCGGTATGGCATCCATAAGGAGTATTCAGTCCCTGTTTGCTTTCCAGTCGTTCAAGTCAAGAAACGGGATGTTATAAGGCAGTCTGCATATACCTTTCATGCATGTCTGCAGAATGCCATATCTGTCAGGGGTGTGAAGTATTCCGGAAAGAGTTCCCTCCTGTGCAAGGAAACCGTCAAGAGTGATGAAAGCCTGTATCAGAACCGTTGCCATAGTTGTACAATTTAAAGTGAAAGGTTCCGGAAAGGCCATAAAAAAGGCGTGGCCTTACGCGGCTTCAAGACGTGGCTCTGGTAAAACCAAGAATAAGAGCAGCGCAAGCCACGCTATGACAAGGCATAGCACAGCCTTACGCAGATGTCCCTTATTCTTTTGAAATTTACCAGATTTCGTCTTGAGGGCGTTCTGCGGAACGTTATGTCTATATATCATAAAGGATAAGCCATAGGGCTGTCCCCTTATGTGTTAACTCATATTTTCCGATGTAAAAGCGGGTCGTGATTCCCGACACCCCGACAGAAGCAGACATTTGCGGACTTTTAACGACTATATGTGACACGACAGGATCCGTCATGCAAATTTGCACTATATTGCACCCAAAATCATAAATATATAATAATATGGAACTGACAATCATCGAAACAGGAGCCTATCTGGAACTGAAAAGGAAACTCAGTGAACTGTCCGTACTGATGGCGGACTTTCAAAAAAAGACAGCCCCTCCGTCACACGAGAAATGACTGGATGCGCAGGATGTATGCCTTGCACTCGGCATATCCAAAAGAAGCCTGCAAAACCACCGGGACAAGGGACTGATACCCTATTCCAATATAGGCGGGAAATTCTTCTACAGGGAGGCTGATATCAAGAGCATACTGGAGGAAGGTCTGATCAAGGGAAAGGGGTAATATGGCTGAGATTATAACAAGGGATTCTGAAGAATTCAAGGAACTGACAGGATGGATCAGAAAAATCAGCAGGTCTGTAACAGAGGCTACAGCCAGGTTACGTCCGACCATTGCTGATGAACATTATCTTCAGGGGGAAGATGTATGTAAAATCCTGCATATCTCAAAACGGACACTGCAGACATTAAGGGATGAGGAAGCAATCCCCTATACGTCCATCGGGGGCAAGATACTTTATCCGGAAAGTGCATTGTATGAAACACTGAGAAAAAATTACCGTGACTACAGAAAATATGTGAAATAGCATATGCATAAACAAGACAAGGGCTGCACTCACCTCATAGATGGTGAAATGCAGCCCTTGCCTCTTAGTTGGCCAGGCGAAACGTGTTGCCGATTCTGCTGCACATCTTGTCGGTGTCTTCCTTGATTTTCGGGTTTACCAGTTCTGCATACACCTGAGTGGAGATTATAGTCTTGTGACCGAGAACTTTCTGTAAGGTCTCCAAGGGCATTCCCTGGTTCAATGCGAGGGTTGCAAACGTATGACGTCCGACATGGGGGCTGAGCCTGATGCTGCATTCCGCCTTTTCACCGATACGTTTCAGACTGTCTTCCATACATCCCAAATTCCCGACCGGAAAGACCTTGTCGGGAGAATCCTTGAACTTGTCGTCTCCCCTGTACCTTTCTATCAGCTCAACGGCTATCGGCAGAAGTTTGACAACATAGGCGGCCTTGGTCTTTACCCTGTTGCCGATAAGCCATACACCTCCATCCGGATCGGTATGCACATTCTTATAGCTTAACGCCTTCAGATCGGCATGGGCCAGACCGCTGAAACACATAAAGACAAACATGTCCCGGATAGCCTGCTGGCGTTTGTAGTTCAGCTTTACGTGTATCACACGCTGAAGATCCTCCTCTAAAAGAAACGGGCGTTTTCTGTATTCCGGCTTACATTCGAACTTCTTGAAAGGATGTTTGTGAATCCACCCTTCATCCATAGCCAGATACATGAGCCATTTTAAAGTGTTGATACGTTCAAATGCCGTTGACTTTGCCAAACCCCTTACCGAAAGCATCCAGTTGTAGTAGTTCTTTATAAAATCGATGTCCAACGACATCAGGGGGACATCATCAGTTCCCATCTTATCCTTCAAATAACATTGCAGACAGTTGTATTCACATACAAGACCTTCGTATGTACTCTTGGCTTTGGTCTTCCCAATCTGATTCCTGTAATCCTGAATCTTGATATTGAAGATTTCCATCAGGGAATGAATCTCCTCTCCAAGACCGGTATAACGGTCATATACTTTCTTTGCCGTGACAAATGTATCGTGGTCGCAAATATACTGATAGTGTTTTCCTATCCGAACCTTGATATTCTCCAGCTCCCTGTTCAAGCGTCTTGCCTCTTCCGATTTCCCCTTCGCACAGTTTCCCTTTGCATCCCATAAGGAGATAGGCACATCACACTTACAACTGAAACTTGCAGTCGTACCATTGATTGTTATTCGTCCCATAACCGGAACACGACCATTTTTAATTGACTGGTTCTTGGTGTAGAACAGAACTTTAAAAGTACTTCTCATAACTCAATTATTTTTGTTACAAAATTAATAATCATTGAGTTATCTGAGGTTATGCAAAACAGTGCAAGGAATTGAAAAATAACCCTTTATATATTGTTTAAAGGCACATTGGTCGAGGTAACGATTAAGTAACGAAACTCACGACCAAATGTGCTTTTTTTAGCATCGTTTTTCCTGCCGCTAAAAAGAAAGCCTCTAATAATAAGCTGATTTCAAGCAATATTGCGCTTATATGTTACCTTTTCAAAAAATCCTTGCTATTGTTAAGTATTACGGGAGAGTTGCTTAACATGACACAAGTGGAAGCCGGAAAACTTCAGATGATGCCGAAAATAACGAAACCGATTGAATTGATAGAATATGCAATTAAGGCAAATCAGGTGCAGGCGGATAAGTTCAACATTCAGATAGAAGTGGAATATCCGGAAGAGAAAATCGGCAAACTATTTGTAGATAGCGAGAAGATTGCTTGGGTGCTGACTAATTTATTGAGCAATGCAATCCGTTATTCGAAAGAAAACGGTCATGTTGTGATCGGAGCCAGGCAAGAGGATAATATGATCGAACTATATGTTCAGGATTTTGGTAAAGGTATCGACCCGCGTTATCATAAAAGTATTTTCGACCGCTACTTCCGTGTTCCCGGAACGAAAGTGCAGGGTAGCGGACTCGGATTGTCTATTTCCCGTGATTTTGTGGAAGCGCACGGTGGTACGCTGACCGTAGAGAGTGAATTGGGAAAAGGTAGTCGGTTTGTGATAAGGCTGAAAGCATAAAAATAAATGTCTTTTTGGCGAATCAATATATTGTAGCGTCTTTTAAAATATTTATATTTGCAGGTGAATTGAAACTAAGGTCAAACTATTGGCTATATAAAAACTTAAAAGAACCAGAATCAGATGAAACAGGACATGATTGTTATCCTTGACTTGGGTAGTCATGAGAATACGGTATTGGCTCGCGCCATCCGTGCATTAGGAGTTTATAGTGAGATTTATCCTCACGACATCACCGTAGAAGAACTGAAAGCATTGCCCAACGTAAAGGGTATTATTATCAATGGCGGACCGAATAATGTGATTGATGGCATTGCCATTGACGTAAATCCGGCTATTTATACAATGGGACTTCCTGTTATGGCTGCCGGTCATGATAAAGCGATTTGCACTGTGAAATTGCCGGAATTTACAGATGATATCGAGGCTATTAAGGAGGCTGTAAAGTCTTTCGTATTTGATACCTGCAAAGCGGAAGCTAACTGGAACATGACAAATTTTGTGAACGACCAGATAGAACTGATTAAGCGTCAGGTTGGCGATAAAAAGGTATTGTTGGCTTTGTCGGGTGGTGTTGACAGCTCTGTGGTTGCTGCTTTGCTTCTGAAAGCAATTGGTGATAACTTGGTGTGCGTGCATGTCAATCATGGTTTGATGCGTAAAGGGGAATCTGAGGATGTGGTTGAAGTTTTCAGCAATCAGTTAAAGGCAAATCTTATTTATGTGGATGCTACAGACCGTTTCCTGAATAAATTAGCAGGAGTGGCGGACCCTGAACAAAAACGCAAAATCATCGGTGGTGAATTTATTCGTGTGTTCGAGGAAGAAGCACGTAAGTTGGACGGTATCGATTTCTTGGGGCAGGGTACTATTTATCCGGATATTGTGGAAAGTGGAACGAAGACTGCCAAAATGGTGAAGTCGCACCATAATGTAGGTGGTTTGCCGGAGGACCTCAAGTTTGAATTGGTAGAACCGTTGCGTCAATTGTTCAAGGATGAAGTTCGTGCTTGTGGACTGGAGTTGGGCTTACCGTACGAAATGGTTTATCGCCAGCCTTTCCCGGGACCAGGTTTGGGAGTGCGTTGTTTGGGAGCTATTACACGTGACCGTCTGGAGGCTGTGCGTGAATCTGACGCTATCCTGCGTGAAGAATTCCGAATTGCAGGATTGGACAAGAAAGTATGGCAATACTTTACAGTAGTTCCTGATTTCAAATCCGTGGGTGTGCGTGATAATGCTCGCTCTTTTGATTGGCCGGTAATTATTCGTGCAGTCAATACGGTAGATGCTATGACAGCTACTATCGAACCGATAGATTGGCCTATTCTGATGAAAATTACAGACCGAATTCTGAAAGAAGTGAAGAATGTAAATCGTGTCTGCTATGATATGTCACCGAAACCCAATTCAACCATAGAATGGGAATAAGAAAGAAACTCAATGAGGCTGAGTCAGATTCTTTTTCTGAGACAGCCTCATTGAGTTCTGTTTATTAATCTCCTGCATAAATATGAATTATGAGGAGGGTTTTTCATTGATGCTTTTATAACACTCTTTCAATCATCGTTATTAAATAATCACATTTTCCACGTTCGATGTCGTTACGTGCTAATGAACGTGCTTGCATCAAGTGGCGGCGTGCACTCTTTAATTTGTCATAACAAATAGCTTCAATATCTGTACCTGAGTAGAAATTTATACTATTTGTCGGTTCCATACCGGCATATACTTTCGAATATGTGACATCATAACTAGAGGTTGTTGGCAATTCTAGCATATGTAATTTATGGTTGTTCCGCTCATTTACAGTTAGGGAGGTGACTCCTTTGGATACAGCTTTGTCTATTGCCTTTAATGTCGGGCACATTCCTTTCAAAGAATTGATATATACGGAAATCTGTGAAATCATAGGAGAACTTAACGGTTTTCCATTCAAAGATTCTTTGAATAGTTGCTTCTCTATATCATTCAAGTAAGCTTCTTGTGTATAAGGCTTGGCTGATTTTTCTACACTCAATCCCATACGCATCAAACGGAACATCAATGACATCATCGGATAACCGTTATTATAAATCCATGTCGATATTTCGGGATTAGCACCTCCTAGACGTAAGAAATCAGTATTGGAGTCCAGCCATTTTAAATCATAGAATGTGCTGAATATCTTTTGTAAGACTTTCCTTTGCATATCTACAGGTACGGATTTGTAGGACGGTACGCTACTTTTTTCATTTGCTTCATTGATATAGATACCTCCGATATACGAGGAAACAGGTGACAGTGTTTTGTTGATTAATTCAATAATTACAAAGTCTGGGAATAGTTCCCGGTAATCATTGGGAATATTGTCATCGTGAAACCAGTCCGGACTGTTTTTAACTATATATTTCACATGAGAGATTTGCGCATCTAAAGCAGCTATCGGATCATTGCCTAAATCGTAGTTTTGGCAACGTGGGTCTGTTGCATAAGCTGGCGAACGTTTTCCATAGAAATATCGTGGATCTCCATCGTGTTCCATAGCCCATTTTTTCAAAATGTCTGATTCATTTTCACCGATGGTGGCATATAAGTATTTGAGTGTAAATGCGTCACATACTCCCGGTTTATTGACAATCAATACTACTCCTTTTTCTTTATCACCGGGCTGTGCCAGATAATTGTATAATACGTTGTCCATGACTGAAGCTGTGATACCATATTTTTGAGTAAACTCAGGAGAACGTAGTTCTTCAGGGGAGTATGCTGCGGAACCGGCCAAATTGGTTGCCAATCCCAGACTAAGACCAAATGCTTTTAGCATACGTGCTGTCAGATTCTCACAGATCACCTCATCGGCAATGTAATAAGTCCGGAAGCGCGGATCGACCTCTGCCATTTGGTATACTCCATTACGACGAACACTGAATGCTAAGTCGCGTGGTACACCTATTTTCGTACTAAGTATTTCTCCCGTACGTAAGTCTGTAACGTTATATGCAGTGACTTCCGAATTATTATTGTTCAGGAAAGCAATGGTGTTTATCATTGGATTGTTGGCACGGAAAGTCGAATCTTTTTCATACGGTTTTATTAAGATCGGTTCTCCCATTCCTAATTTATTGAATACCTTGTTCCATTCGTCTGCACTTTTTCGGATAGCCTGAGACCAACTATCTTGGATCAGGGTATCAAGATAGAATATAACAGGTTGTTGTGAGGTTATGTTACGGCGGGTTACGTAGTATCCTTTCTTAAAACGTTTTTCATTGCGATAGTCTGTATATGAGATAAAACCTGTACCTACACGTGGATTGGCCTCGCGGGTAGACATTTTATCTTCTGCTAACAGAGCTAATGTCGTTTGTACGGACATCGTTAATTCCGGTTGTTCTTTGGATACAAATCCCATGATACTGATACTTAATTTTGCTGTACAGTTTTGGGTAACACTAACACAATTGTCAAATGCATCCGCCGAATCAATGAAAGAAGTTTTACTTTGAGGAGAAGCACTTATAATTGTAAGCATCCCTCCATAGCTACGTCCGGCAAGATTGAGTACATCTTTGTTGGAGCAGGCAAAATAGGAGGTTGCATTGAAAACGACTGATGTCGAATCACTGGTATAACCTTCTATCGGGAATGTCTTGTAAATGGCATTACTGCGTGATAAGCCGAAAGCTTCTTTCTGATTATCATCTTCTTCGTTGAGGCGTATGTTGTACTTCGGATCTCGGAATAGGACTAAAGAATCTGTTTTGTCAATAATCAGATACCTGCTTTGGGCAGCTTTTGTTCCTGTCAATGATATATCGCTGGAACCTGTGATGGCAGAATGGACAAGGAAGTCACGTCCCATTAATTTAACCGGTATTTCCAAGTAAATCTTTGCATCATATTGATGGATGGTGATGGTTCCTTTACTAACAGTGTGTTTCTTTTTGTCTTTAAAGAGTTTATCGTATACACTCTTTTTCTTTTTTTGTACACTGTCTGCCTGTTGTTCGGTTTTGGCTTTTCCTTTTTTCTTCTTGGAGCGGGCATTGGCTTCATTTGTTGATCCGATAATCAGCAAACCTGCCATTAACCATAAAAATAGTTTTTTCATCTTTTGTCCCTCCCTTATTTTAAGTTGATGTCGAGCATCTTTAATAATAATTCATAGTGAGCTTTCGTCTTCCCTGATGCACTGGCTGCCTTTTGTTTCATCAGTTGTTTGGCTTTAGCTATATATGCGTATACATCTGCTTGTGTAACTTTGGCCGTCATAGAAAAACGATTCAATGGTCTCCATTCAAAACCTGCTACAGGGTTGTGCATTGCATTTCCTTTGAGAGCATGTCCCTGACAACAAGTATATCCGAATTGGCGGTGATTGATGTCAAGTAGTTTTTCTCCGGCTAATGCTTTTCCGGCTCCTTTGATTGTGAACCCGGCAGTCTGCATCATCATGTATATATATTGTTTCTGAAGATTCATCTGGGATTCTGTTAATGTACGTCCGGAAATAGTCGGTTTCCAAACAAAATTGTATATCATGTTGAAAGCCTCGACGGCAGTAAATGAATCTTTCTCTAATCCTTCGTATTGTGATACCTGAAAAGGTACAGGCAGGATATATCTCAACATGAAGTTTTGAATAGTTTGTTTAGGGGAACCGGAAACCGGAAATTTAGTTAACAAGTTTTTGTTGTCAAGCCAATCGAGATCATTATAAATTTCGAATAGGTAATTCAGGGCTTCTTTTTGTTGTGCCTTTGGAATCTGTGCAAAACGTGGCATAGTGTCTCCTTCCTTAACTTCGTTGACAAAATAGCCACCTACATTACCTGCTACATGGGTAACGTACATTGCAAGTTGTTCTACGATACCAATAAATAAATCTTCACGGTATTCGTATGTATCGTCACCTTCGGAAATCCAATTTTCCAAATTATTCATGATATACTTAAGGTTCTTGATGCCATATCGAGTTGCTTTCATAGAGTTGTCACCAATATCTTCCGTTTGTGAACGGGGATCAACAACCCCATATACTTGTTGTTTTCCATATCGGTACACAGGATTCTCTTTAATGGCATCACTGATCCATTTGCCTGTTATAACTGCTTCTTCCTCTGCTGAATTAACATTGAATACCGGAGTATATGTCCATTTAATGAGGTATTTGTCGTATTCACCAAAGCGGGGAGGAGTCAATTTTACACCACGCTCTTTATCGCCGGGTTGTGCTACATAGTTGAAGCGGGCGTAATCCATAATGGAAGGAGTAGTGCCATACTTCTGCGTGAATTCCGGTGAACGTAAAGAATCTACCGGGAAAGTGGAAGAAGCTCCCATATTATGCATAAATCCTAAACAGTGACCGATTTCGTGTGAAAGTACATAGCGCAATGCGTCTCCAACCATCTCATCCGGAATATTGACAGTGCGTACATCCTTATCGGCTTGTGCTGTTTGCACGAACAACCAGTTACTGATAAGTTTGATGACGTTATGATATAAATATACAGAGGCATTCAAGATTTCTCCGCTTCGTGGGTCTACCCATGATGGTCCCATAGCATTCTCAATGCTTGATGGAGCATAGCGAACACATGAATATTTGATGTTGTCCGGATCGAATTCCGGATCATCAGTCGGGAAATCTTTAGCTGCTACAACATCTTTGAATCCAATCTGCTCGAATAATTCATTCCATTGGGTGACTCCTTCCCGCAGATATGGTTTCCATTTTTCCGGGAAAGTGTTATCGATGTAGAAAACAATCTGTTTAGTGGGTTTCACTTTTTCACCACGTAGGTAGGCGGCCGTATCAGATGGTTGGATATCCCATCGGTTGGCATAGTAAACGGGTGCGGTCGTTTTAGCTCCTTCGCCTAGTTGTTCACGTCCGGTAAAGAATACACCGATACGGTAATCTGCCA